>Ga0114923_10000073_pt1 | contig 82021 bp, 145 predicted proteins | sample SumtaG_FD_89578 | JGI IMG/M metagenome (GOLD analysis project Ga0114923, IMG submission 89578) | Deep subsurface microbial communities from Indian Ocean to uncover new lineages of life (NeLLi) - Sumatra_00157 metaG | ecosystem: Environmental > Aquatic > Marine > Oceanic > Sediment | place... | reverse complement strand
CAGTATCGTCAGCCGCCTGCCGACGCCACCAGGTGAAGTTCGCGGACTTGTTGGCATCGTTGTCAACACGGGCGCCGGTCAGATAGCAGGTGAATCCCCGGGGCACTGTGTAGATGGCCATCTCGCTCTGTCCCTGCCCGGCGCCGATGTGGCACAGATCCTGGCCCGCAGCTGTATTCTCGATCGTCACCGCCGCCGTATTCGCCCCCCTAGATGCGGTTGAAACGCCGTAGGTGCCCGAGCCGTCATCCGGAAGGTAGCACCGATTGACGCGAACGAAAGTTGTCGTCGATGCCGAGCTCGCATCGGCGGCAGCAGTGACCAAAGTTGACGTAGCACGGTCCCAGTTCTCGTCGAGACCCTCCACCAAGATCTTTCTTGCGCCAGCCCCGAGCGCGGTGTCGGCCGCATTGCCCCCGGCCTGGACTCTCACGGTCTCGGAGGTAGTCGGGAAGACGTAGGTGGACGACAGCGACCAGACGAGCTCAGGGGAGCCGCTTGGAACTGCGGCGTTGCTGCCGAATTTGCTCACGCAGTAGGATTCCGCAGACAGCCCGCGGACAAGATCGAGGATCGGGATATTGGTCTGATCCGATGGACTCGTCTGTGCGCCCAACTGGGCCGCCATCATGACGATGGCGATGACGGTCAAGGCCCTACACTTGTAGTTCATTTCTCACCCCACAGGAATCAGCCGGCACTGCAAGCTCAGAGATTCCGAGCCGTTGCCGTTGACGACTTTCAGGCGGTAGTATCCGATCCCTGCCCGGAGCGCTACGAACGCCGTCATGTCCGCGGTGAGCCCGACCAGGCCGGCCGGAGCAACGTCCAGCAGCTTGGTCGGTGTGGTGGTCGTGCCGGAAACGAGGGTCTCAATGCCAGCGGTAGCAGTGTCCCAGGTGCCCCAGATGAAGCACGCATACTCGCCCCGGAGGTGGTACCACAGCGAGTCCGTGTTGTCGATCGCGGACTCAGTGAAGGCGTCGATCGACGGGGTGCTGGGGATGACGGCCTTGGCATCGAGGGCGTAGATCAAGACAGCCAAGACCACCACGATACCTATGCCCCACGCAATACCCGTCCCGCAGGTGAGCGCGTACAAGACTTTCTGGCGCGTAGACAGCAACTCGTCGTTCATGCTTGGACCTCCTTTGATCTTCGACCGTAGCGCACCGCCAGCACGGGACGCAAGCGAAAACCTGCCCCTACCCGCCCGGGACCGAGCGGCCCGTTCGCCAAGGCTCAGAACCGAAACCGACGAGAGGGCAGGCATCGCCGTGGATTGCCTTCCAGCCGTCTTCGATCTGGGTTTCGGCGAAAAGCGTCATCCAGCATCCGATGCCCGCCAAGGCCGAGCCTGGAATAAGGAGCCAGCCTGAGACTGTAAGCCCTGCAACGAAAAGCAAGCCGCCAATCCAACCGCTCAGAAACGCTGCCGCCGGGCAGCTGATTGGGACGTCGAAAAGCCTGATCTGCTTCATACCTTTTCTCCTTCTGGTGACCTGAGTCTAAACCATCGGCCGCAAGGACCCGCCACCGCTAGGCGTGATAAACGGCGGTTTGCCGTCCTCGGAAGACCCGACCTCGACGAGCTCCTCGGTACAGCGGCAGCCGTAAGTACCACCGCCAGCGGCATGCGGCCAGGGCGGGCCGTTCGACCCGTCCTCATACGCTCCGCCGATCGGTGCCCGCCAGCCGTGGCGCTCGTAGCAGTACGGGCAGATGTTGCCGCTCAGGATGCCGACGCTACGCCGCTCCCATGCGCTGGCGAGCTCGGGAGCAGCCGTGGCCATACCGGTCCAGATCCGCCGCTGCCCTTCGTTGGCCGCGCGCGCCACCCAATCCTTGGCCAGCCGTTCGGACCGGTGGGCGATGAGCCGCTCCCTGTAGGTCGCGAGAAGTTGCCGCCGCTTGGTGGTGGTGATCTTGCCGGCGGCCTGCATCGCCATCCAGTCCTGATTGGCGTTGAAGAGTGCCTGTGCCTGAGAGGCGCTCAGACCCAGCGCCCCGCGGATCAGCCGCGCGGCGTCAACCGGATCGAGATCCTCGGCCGCGATGAGATCGAGCATGGCCCTGAGCAAGCCGGGTTGCGCGGCGGACATCTCGGCGATCAGATTCCGAGACTGTGCCACCGCCCACAGCCGGGCCGACTCAGCGATATCCTCGAAGTCCAGGTCAACGCCGGTGCGTCCAACGGTAAACGCGGTCATCGGCGGACCGGTGACTTCGACCGTGCGTTCAACGGCGTTCCCGATCACGAGCCCGACAGCGGCGCCCGCTTGAGCTGGTGACAGCAACTCGCGGAGCCTCTCCCAGATCAGCGCGGGGTCGAAGCTCTTGCGGCCGGTCTCGAAGACCGCGGCGAGGTCAGCAAGAGTCGCGGCCCGCTGACGCTTGCTGATCTCGCGGGCGATGATCGCCATTTCGTCCTCGACGAGCTGGGCGATCAAGCCCAGCAGCAGCTCAAAGTGGGCGGCGTCCTCGGCGTAGTCTACAGCGGCCACCGCGAGCCCCCTTTTTACCGGCGCTGTTGAAAGACCGGGTGGTCCTCGTAGAGTTTGTCGTAGATAGCCTGGGCCTCGCTGCCGCACGTATCCCGCAGAGGTGGGTCATGGATCGTAGTGATCGGGCAGTATTCGCTGTCCGCCTGGAACATGCCGGCGATACGGATGAAGCCACGAGCCGTCCAGCACGTAGCCAGTACGTCACCAAAACGCCCAGGGCATCGCGAAGACCTACACCTCTTGCACCTGGCGATCTTAACACCGCCCATAGATCCTCCTCGACCCGCTGGGCCTGTAGAATCTGGCGTCGTCCGGCACGCCCTTGGCGGCTATCCAGCAATCCACCGGGCGAACCGCCTCGCCGGTGCTGTGGTATCTCGTGGTTCTGAGCATAGACTTTGCGGCCGGCAACGGAGCCGGATCTTGACCCCGCCGAAGAATTCCAATATCGGCCGACTCTTGTTTGTGCCAATAGAAGGAACTGGCCCGCGAATCAACATAACCCGTCATCCATCCAGCCGGCTTCCGGTCTGCTTCGTCAAGGAAGACGGGCTGCCATGGCTTGACCTTCACCTCATCTCCTTCTCTACATCGTCCATTCTGGGAGAGGCTGCGCGCAGTAGGTGGCGGCGCCCTCGGGCCACTCGATCCTCTTCGGGTCGAGCTTGACGCTGCCGGGCATCTCCTTCTCTACGGCGACCGCCAGAAGGCGGAAGAGCTGGCGGCTCAGAATCCGCGGCCTGGACTTCGCCAGAATCAACAGGCCGACCGTCATCGACGCGGCTTCGGCATTGCTTGTTGTCATGGCTTTTCCCCTGCGGTGAAGAATTTCACGGACGTCGGAATGGTGGACTCTGGCGTTGATATCGTCCGAAGACACCGCGCGACGAAGACCCGCGCCGTGCAGTCGGTTTCAGCCACCTGCCGTACCCTCCTCGTCTGGGATCGGGGGCGGGCCGCCGCCCGGATCAGCAAGCGGCTTCGCATTCAGCGTCCGGAGCGGCTCTTCATACTCCGGGTGTTCGTCCGTGTCGAGCGTCAAGCCAGTGACCTTCGCACCGTCGGCCGGGCTGAGCTTGTTCGGGCCGACGAGATTCGAGAACGCCGTGGCGACGATCGCGGCATCCTCCTGGAGCTCGCGGACGCCCCGGATATCCGGGACGATGACCATGCCCGAAAGCCGCTCCTCGGGCGTGAGGAGCTTCATCGAGAACCAGGCCGAGAACGCCTCGATCAACGGGAATGCGCCTTGCTCCCAGGCTTGCCGGTTGGCCTGGCGGGCGTTGTCGCGCGTCGTGTGTTCCTTCGAGAACGATGCGGGGTGGAAGCCCAACCCACCGACGATCTCATCGCGAGCCAAGCCCAGGCCGTTGAGCCAGTCCATTTCCTGCGCATCGGCGCCAAGCTTGTGGAGCTCGATGTCCGGCTTCCCGCTCTGGTCGCGCTGGCCACCGACCAGCCAAGGGATGCGCGACCGGCCACGACTCCTGAATCGGTCTTCGAGGTCGGCGCGGGCTTTCTTGACGCTGCCCTCTGCCAGCGAGTAGTCGACCATCATCCAGGCAGGCATGCCGCCAGCGCCGTAGCTGTCGAGGTTCCACTGATGGCCGGCGGCGTCGGTGTCGACCGCCAGCGCCAAGGCCTCCAGCTCAGACTGCCCCCAGAGGCCCGTGTCGGACAAGCTCGGGAGCATCACATGCAAAATCGTCTCGGGAGACCACGATTTAATCCTCCCGGCCGGCCCGCGAGGTGGGTTGAGCTTGTACTCTAGGACCCCGCCGCTATCATCTTCGATGGGGTCGACCCCGACAGGCGACTCTGTACGCATCTCGGAGCGCGGGGATTCCCTGAATTCCACCGGGTCAAAGGATGCTCCATCGCTGCTGATCCCGGGACCGAAGAGCCCGAAGATCGAGTTCCCGGTGACGGACAGGAAACCGGTTGCCCGGTGCATGTTGTGCCACGAAGGGAGAGCGAGCCCCATGTGGTTGATCTTCATGCCGGCAGCGTGCTCGAAATCGTCGGTGAACGTGCCGTCGGCGGCGTAGGTCCGGACCATCCAGCGGAGCTTCGCCACCATGTCCTGCTTCCGGCGGACGCACCGATAGACCCAGGTCGATCCTAGATAACCTTCCTTGATCGCCTTCTTGCCGTCGCCTAGATCTCCCTTGAGGACGGTTTTCTCCCCAACACCTAAGAATGTAGTACGGGGAACATACGCAGAGCCAGCTTTGTATTCTGCGGTGGCGGCGTCGAGGTTTTTCCAGAATGGCATGAGCCCAGTGTACTACACCTTCCGCGACAGCGGCAGAGCGGTGGCGACACCATGCTTCCTCCGGTGTCGCTTGATCGCCTTGCCTTGCCACCGAACCCACACCGTCAGCGAGTTGGATTTGAGAATCTCGCCAGTTTCTCGACGGCCCGCTACCGTGAATTCAGTCACAGCCCCTATCGACGTTTCATATGAAACTTTCATCGCTTCTCTCCTCGGATCACGGCGCGCAGCCCTTGCGCCCAGATCGTCCGAAGCCTGTCCCGCCCGATGACGATCAGGGCAAGCGCGATGCTCACCGCGCCGCCGCAGAGCGGCCACATCCACCAGCCGGTCACGGCCACCAGCGCCCATGCGACCAGGGCGAGACCGCCGACGAGCAGCAGGATCAGAGCGGCAGTCAACATGGCGGAACGTAGGCTCCGGGGTAGTTCTGAGCGCTCTCACAGCGCTCAATCGGGCTCGCAACCTCCCAGAAACAGTCGGTCGCCACCCAGCGGTATTGCTCTGCGTCTTTGCCATCTTTTCGTTGCGGGAAAACGGCCAGTTCGCGGTGGAGAATCTCGGTCCGCGAAGACCCCTTCTCCTCGATCAGCTGGAGGACGAGGCGGTATCCGGTCTTGCCGGTTGCGCTCTTCATCTGACCAAGCACCCACGCTGTGGACGTCCGAAGTGCCCACGGACCGCTCGCTCCGCATCGAGACTATAGGACGTCCCCAGCCAGATTGCCACCTCATCTATGACGGCTTCCCGGCTTGTGGATGAGGACTTTTCTGGATCGCGCACCGCCCCCGAACCACCTCTAGGGGGAGCCGGGTTCGTAGGCGCTGACGTTGGCTGGTATCCCAACGGCGCCTTTGAGGAGGGCCTGGGGTTTGAATGGATGAAGGACTCCTCCAGGTCGCGCCCCAACCCATCCTGGCCAACTGGCGGCGCCGGGCGCCGTGTCGGCGGCGGGTTATTCTGCGCGCCCTTCTTTTTCTTGCCTTCTGTGATGGTGCTCATTCTTCCTCCTCAATGGGCGGGCGTTATGTCCTGGTCACCGTCCGGATAGCGGCTTTGAGATCGGCGACCGTCCTGCCTTCAGCTTTCGCGAGTATGAAAATCTCCCGCTCTACATCCTCTTGGTGTGAAGTGACCGCCACCTGTGGACCGAATATCCCCCCGGTCCTCCAGATTTCTCCGAGCCACTCCCAGCCATTGACGCCGAGATATCCCTGTAGGTGGCCCGGCGTGATCTGAGAATTGCCAGCCCACCTCTCGCGGATCTCTTCTGCCAGCGAGTGACAACTCCACTCTCCTTTGTCCGCAGACCGGCGATCATAGTCGGAATCTTCCACGAACTGGGCGATCTTTTCGACCACGTCCGCTTGGCTGTCCGCCTTGGAGGCGCCGGGCATCCCGGAGCGGACCTTAAGCTTAATCTCTTTCATGGTGAGATTGTAACAGGTTCACCGCGGCGCGTCAAAAGCTGCTCCAGTCACGGGGCTTGACCGCGGGCACTGAGATAGCAACGAGGTAGGCCAACGCGGCAGCGTCCACCAGATTGTCTCGGCCGCCTTCCTCGCCAGTAAATTCGTGGTGCTCCGAGACGAACCGGTCGGCCAGCGGGCCGGACAAGACGCCGACCTTCCCAAGAGTCACGTCCGGCGAACCACAGCCACAAAGATCTGATCCAGACATCGAGCGGCGTTCCGCTGGCGACACCACCAAGGCTCCGCAGCCACGGCACAGGGGCGCAGCTGCGCCGGCATGCGGCATTGCCCGGACGCGCTTGCCGCGGCGCTGCGGCTGAACGTGGACGGTGTAGCGAAGCTTTCGCATCTGGCCGGCAAGCGACGCGGACAAGGTGCCGCCGGTGCCGACTTCGTTCGGGATCACCTGCTCTACGTCCGTATCGTCGCGCAATGCGTTGCTCAACGCTTTACCTTCGACCGCAGCGGCTGCGGGGGAATCCTCGGTCATGTCGAACCAGAGATATTCGAGCCCTTGGCCCGGCTCAAGAACCGCAAGCCCTACCGACGTGGTCGTATCCTTGCCGCCGGCCGAGAAATCATGTCCTCGCAACAGCATGCGGATGGGCGCGATAACCCCCTCTGATACAAGAGTATTCAATACAGCAAGCTGGTCGTTGAAGCGCGGACCTCGGCCCAAATCATCTCGACCAATGCCGACCAGGCGGAACCACGATTGCCGGAAGATGCCGCCGCCCATCATCTCTAGCGGCTCCTGGCCGTCTACCGATGCGGCGCGGACCGGGTCGCGCTCCTGCCGAGCTTGGATCTCGTCGACCCCTTCGAGATCGGGACACAGCGCCTCACCGTTTTCGCGCGGATCTTGAACCACTGTGCAGCTGCCCGGCATCGCCACCCTGCGCGGACGTCGCTCCGCTGCCATTTCGAGCACCGTCCACCCCTCTGCCCGACGGCTATCAATCTCCCTCTGGTAGAGCCGGCCCGCCAGGTCCAGAGCTGCCAACCGTTGGTGCATGACTACCAGCACGGGCTTCGGCTGGCCTTTTTCCTGCCGCTCCACGAATGAGTCGAACGCGCGCTCCGCGATCTCCTGGCCGGTGACGCCTTGGGCCTCTTCGTAACTGCCTAGAGGATCATCGACGATTCCAAGGCGCCAGCCGAAACCCAATGGCTTCCCGCGAATCGTCGTCAGCCACAGACCGCCGTGGCTGCCGTCGACCATCCACAGCCCTTTGTCGTGCGAATCTGTTCGGAGCTTGACCCCGGCACGCTCGACCGCTTCGCGGGTGTGCATCGAGTGGAATTTCGCCAGCTTGTCAGACGCGAATAGCAGCGCCACGAACTGGTCCGGGTGGTTGCGAACCCAGCACGATCCAAGCCCCTGAACTACTACCCTCGACTTGAAATACCGCGGCGGAGCGTGGATCATGAGGCGATCAAGCTCGCCATCAAGCACCGCCTGACACACCTCGACCATGGCGCCGACGTGCCACCAATCTAGATGCGGACCTGGATCAACCTCCCGTAGGTGATCCGCCAGGGAGACAGGCGACATTGCCTGCGGCCCCGCTTGCGCTCCTCGCCAGTCCGATAGGACGGAGTCAGTGAAGCTGAGCTCAGTCATCGGCCTCCGTGCTCGGTTCCGCCTTCGGCCATCGGCTCGTCTTCGTACATCTCAACCGGGACCGGCCACATCTGGCGGCCCTCGTTCTCGACAAAGCTGCTCCACGAGCACCGCTGGGCGATACCGTAGACTACAGCGACGCCATCGACGGTCCTGGCCTCTTTGACGCGGACCTCTTCACCCGTCGCCCAGCGGAACCTGTACCAGCCGTCCGGCGGCGAGCTGTCGGGGTCCGTGTAGACCCAGCCGTCGGCAGGCCGCTCCACCTGGGCCAGAGGGTTTTTGTGCCACTCTTCGTGTAGCATGGCCTCGCCGTTGATGCAGGTCCCGTCTTCGAACCACCGCTCGCGCCTGCTTTGGTGCGTCAGCTTGATTCCGGTCTCTGGATCGACCCCGGTCGCCGGCTCCTGAGATCCCAGCTGGGCGGCGAGCGCCCGGCACTCGGCAGCACCTTGGTCCCATTCTTCCTCTTCCGTAGACCATGCTGTCGTTCGCCTAACGTTCGCCTGCCGAAGACGGCGCTCTAAAACGTCTGCGTACCTCTCCAGGTACCGCGCCGCGGGGCTGTGGGTGTCGCCTTGAGTGCTCATGAGGACCACTCTATCCAATGGGCAGCCCTGTCAGCTAAGCTGCAACCCCATTCGAACTGCCGCCCGCAGTCGCACCGCCATGCAGTTCTGATCGTCAGGCCGTAACTTCTCATTTCCGTCTCGGTGGGCAAGCCACACCTATGGCGCGGGTCAACGAATTTGCCGCTGCCGCACCTCTGGCCTGCAACTTTGGCGCAAGCGCGCTCGTCCTGTCCGATTTCACGTTCAATGCTCATCTCAGATCCTCCTTCAGAACCTCGGCCACCGCCCACCCCAGAACACGGGGGAAGCTGTGGCCCTTGCCGTGGATTTCTATCACCCGGCGGCGGGCGACGTCGAGGAGCTCGCACGGCACCCATGGCCGTAGTTCCTTCCCGGGGCGTAGCTCTTCCCGGGAATGCCAGGTCGATATCAGCTCCAGGGCGGCATCCAGGATCTTCCCGCGCTGGGATCGCCGACCTCGCCCCGGGGCACGGTAGGCCGGCAGCTTGGCCAAGGTCTCATGCGCCAGATGTATACGAGCCTGGCGCGTCGGCGGCAGCGGCTCTGCTGGTTGGCGGTCGCTTTTGACCAGCGAGTACGCCTTGCCCTGGGAGCAACCGAGGGCGGCGGCGATGGCCGCGTAGGTGGCGCCGTTGACGCGGAACTTGAGAGCTTTTTCGCGATCGGTCATATCGAGTTCTTCCATACGCGGGCTGTTTCGAGGGCGTCCGCGTGCGGGTTGGAGCGGCGCCCGGAACCGTCCAGCATCTTCGCCGAGCGGTCGACCATGGACTCGGCCATCCGGACCATCTCCGGGTCGACCGTGGCGCGCATGTCCTGGGCCAAGAGCGTCATCAGCCGGTCACCGGTCGAGCGCAGCCGCGCTGCCGAGCCGGCCGGGTCGATGGTGGCGTAGCCGATGAAATTGTCGATGGCGGCGCTGTGGTTGTCGATGGCGCTGTCGAGCTGGGTGGCAGTGGTCTTCATGGTTGGCTCCCTTTAGGCGGCGAGTGCGATCCTTGCGGCTTTGTAGGTTCTGAGCTTGCCGGACACGCCAGCGTTTCCCCACATCCAGTTGATGCTGTCGATCAGGCTTTGGCCCTCGAATCCGCGCGGGTGAGGGCAAGAGGCCAGCTCGTCGCGGTGGTCCGTAATCCACGCTTCCGCCTCTTCAATCTTGGCAGCCTCCCGGGCGTGACGGCCAGCCTTCGCGGCGTTGCGCGCTTCACTCTTGGCCTTCTCGATTGCCCGATCGGCGCGGGCGGCAGAGCCGAGCACCTTCGCGGCCTTGTCAACGCAGACCGAGCCGACCTTGAAGCGCGTTCCATCGGAGCCCTCGAAGCGAAAGACGTTAGAGATCGCCGTGCCGCAGTGGTCACAGGTTCCGCCGCACAGGTTCGTGGTGAACACCATCCCAGCGGCTTCGCGCTGGGATGGTGGCGCGGGATTCAACCGTAGAGACTCCGAGAAACCGGTAGGGTCCGGGGCAGATGTGATTGAAAGGGTGGACGGTGTTGGTGGTCATGATCTTGTCTCCTTGGTCGGTGTCCTAACTTCTGAACACAGTATAGCCAAGCCTTCGACCCGTGTCAAGGTATTTCCAGAAGAAAGTTCAGGCTGGCAGGAATTGCAGAACCGGGGGATCCCGGACACAGAGTTAGACCCCGGAGTGAATTTAGCGGGCGGGCGCAACCGGTGTAACTACTGGGCAGGGACGAGGGATGGGGGCGGGAGATTCCCCCACACGGACCCCGGCTATCCCCTTGGTAGGGGGCTGGGCTCCCCTTGCGGGTCCCAGATCCGGAGTCCTTGCGAGAGTAAGCTCAAGCGTTCCCCTTGCCCCCAAGGGACCTGGACGTCAGAGCGGCGCCGGAGTCGGACCGGTGCCGGCGAGATCGACTACTCGCCCGTTGCCAGGGTTTCCGCTTCCTGCTTGCCGTCTGGGTCTGACGGCCCCTCTATGTCTCTCGTAGCTCCATCGGCCACCGCCTGGCCGCTCGAGCCTTGCGGCTCCCCGATACGCTCGGTTTTGGCTTCGAGACGTTCTGAGATCCAGTCCTCAAAGGACTCCAATTCACCGAGGCTTTGGTTGAGCATCTGTTCGAGCTCAGGCTGACAGACTTGCACAGCCGGGGTGATCTTTTCGAGAATCACCTCTGCCCGGCGGGCCAGCTCTTCTTGGATCTCTTCAACGCTCAGGCCCCGCGGGATCGCTCCCCGGCCTTGGTGGATCTGATCGAGGGCCGCAACCGCGTCCTTGAGCTCGTCCGGCAGCCGCTCGCAGCCGTCATACTCGCTAATGGCGCAGTGCAGGCCGCAACGGATTGTCTCGATCGGGTCCGGCGGTACGGACCGACTAGACATCGGTCCGGCTGTAGGATAGGATTTCCTTATCAGCATGGTACCTGAGAGTCTATACGACTCCCGAGGCCCGGGCAAGCCCCGGGCCTTCGGTTTTTTCAGGCGTCGCTGGAAGAGGTCTCGACCGTAAGCTCAATCACCTTCTGCCCGAGCTCCGCAGGCAAGCCGCTCTGGGCGCGGACATGGGCGCCGACAGCGCGCAGGATGCCGTGGAGCTCTTCGACCTCGGCGGCAGATGGGCTACCGTTGGCCTGGACGAAGTCGGCGGTCTTGGCAGCGTTGCGAAGGACATCGGATAGCCAGCTGATCTGATCGAGCTGGATGCGCTCGGGGGCATTGAGCCCGTTCAGGTTGGCGATCTCCTTGCCGGCGGCGATCCGATCCCGCGTCGCCTCGGGCCTCGAGTCATCCATGTAGGACCAGTATTTCTCTTCAAGCTTCGCGGCCTTCGACAACACGGCTCCGGTGCGTAGTTGCCGGTGCCACGTAATCGCCGCCTGGACATCGTCCCCTTTGGCGATCTCCGGACCCTTCTTCTGGCACGTCGACCGGGACGGGCTGCTGCCGTTGGCGGTCCGTGCGTATGCCTCCGTAGCCGAGACCCTGGCCAGGAGCAGCAAGTGGATATCGAATTTCCTCTCACTGAGACCGAAGCACGGCGGGCCACATAGCCCTTGATCACCTTCGAGGGCCGGGGGGAGCTTCTCGCGAGTCCACTCCATATAGCCCGCGGCGAGGACATTCATCTTCGCTCGGTTCTTCTTCGTCTGCTTGCCATCCGCCTCGGGGTTGCCGGTATTGACCAAGGTGCTGAGCCCTTTGATCTCGTCGAGGCGGTGAATCAGCTCACGAGCTAGGCCACTGCGGTACTCCTGGTTCTCCGGACTCTCTGGTGGCTGCTCTATTGGCTCTGGGTCCTGAGCTCGAAGCATGTCCGGCCGGTGGTGCTGGATCACCGTCATCAGCGCCGGCTTCTTCAGCGCGGCAAGCGATGCCCGGCGGACGCTCTCGTCATTCGATTCACCACCGAAGCCCGCTTGACGCCAGAGCCTGACTCTGAGGGCGGTATCGTCCTTGAGCTCCGGATTCGCTGCGGCCAGCAGGGCATAGGCGTGGCGCAGCTCCCCGCTCTTCGTCTTCCTGATCTTCGCGCATGCGGTATTACAGCTACTCACGGCGGTATCATAGCGGAATCATTGCGGGGTCGCAAACGCCACAGAGCCGCTCTGGTAGCGGGTTTGTGGTTTAAGGGGCGGAATTTAGCACGGCGGCTTAGATTCCGTAGTCAGCTGCCGAGCCCCTCCCTGACACACTTCGCGATCTCGAACATCATCAGCGGCGGCACGCTCATCCCGCAGATGGCCCACTGCTCGGCATAGGACCCGAGAAGCTTGTAGTCTGCGGGGAATGAGCAGATGGCCTTGAGCTCTGGAATGGTGAGCTTGCGCGGCCCTTCCCAGTGCCCGACATCGTTCCCCGGGCTGCTGATTGTGATCGTCGGCGCCGGCTCACCGGCGACAGCTTGGTGAAGTTGAACGCCTCGCCGCCTTTCGTATGCCTTGCGTCTTGACGGTGGCAGAGGCTCGTGACCAGCTTCAAGAAGAACCTGGTGGCGGGCCGATCCGGCGATCCCGTCTTTCATCACTACCGGCGCCGGATTGCTTGAATGGAACCGTTTGCCGCTTGTCCACCGCTTCGGCGCCACGCCGACTAATCCGCGTTCCGTTCCGATTGCTTCTCGCATCGAGATCCGCTTCGTATGCGGCTTCGGCCACCGCAGCTCCCTGCCATCCCGCGACCCCTGGAAGATCACTCGCTGTCGGCACTGCGGCACGCCGAGCCATTGCGCGTCCAACACCTTGACCTCGACGCGATAGCCGATGGCCTTGAGCGCCTTCACGATCTGGATGAATCGACCTTTCGCGCGACCCTTGATCAGGCCAGAGACGTTCTCGGCGATGAATGCCCGCGGGCGCAAGCCTTCGAGGATGCGGATATACTCAAAGAACAGATCGTCGGTCCGCTGCCGGTGTTGGCCGGTGTAGTACGCCTTTTTCTTGCCCCACCCCTTGTCCCGCTTGCCGGCGGTGCTGAAGGCGTCGCAGGGCGGGCTCCCATCCAAGAAGTCGAGCTCACCAGGCTTGAGGCTGAGGACTTCGAGGATCTCTTCCGGCTTCACGTCGCGGATAGAGCGCTCGTCAACGATCGTCTCGGCGTGGTTGGCGCGGTAGGTCGCCGCGGCATGCCGGGTAAATTCGTTCGCCCACAGCACGGAGAAGCCCGCCAGCGCCCAGCCAGTTGACGAGCCGCCACCGCCAGCGAAGAGAGAGACGCCGCGAAGGCCGCTTGACCCGCGGGCAGCGTTGACCTCGGCCATGGTCGGGGTGGAGTAGGTACCCGCCGCGTCCAGCTCACCGCTCACGCGGATCTTGACCGGCCGTTTCGCCTGAATCGTCGCCATAGGTTGCCCCCCCCCCCGATTCTCGAAGCGGTGGCGGTTGAACCCGTTGGCGCCCTCAACCTCGATCATCCGCCGCCGCTCCATTTGTAGCCGCACTCCGGGCACTGGTGCTCGGTCGGCAGATTCTCGTCGACATCAGGAAACTCATCCGGTGGCTCAACGTCAGCAAGCGCGCTCGCCAGATCCAGCAGCAGCTCTGGAGCATTCTCCCCGCCCATCAGCTCGGCTAGCAGCTCCGCGTCGAACATCAGCGCCACTTGCTCGACAGGCAAGCCAGCGGCGGTCAGTGAGTTGTGGTCCACCGCCAGCGCCTCGGCCATCTGCCGACTCTCCTGGTCGACGCCGTACTGGACCGGCACCATCCAGACGCCGGACTCATCGACATGGACGCCGCGGGGCGGCTCTTCGCCGGCGTCGCGCATGATCTCGAGGGCCTCGGTCCGCCCATTCCCGTAGACCAGCGCGCCGAGGGCGGTGTCGAACTTCGCCGGGTCAACGAAGCCGTGGCGGCGCATCGATTCCTGGAGCTTGTCGAGGTCGTGAGTTTTGGGATTGCTCGGCCACCGGCGGCACTCATCGAGGGGCACGTATCGAAGCGTGAGCTCTTCCGGTTCTGCCATAGGCGCATTCTACACCACTATCGCCACAGTACCCGGGCGCCGTCCCGTCTTTTCCCATGGCCTCGAAGGTCCTGAAAATAGTCCTTGACTTCTCGCGAACCCCACCACAGAGACAAAGCCGTGGCGGGTAGTTGATTTATCCCACCTGATTGGGTAGGCTCTGCCTACCCTCGGAAGTGTGAGAGTGAGACGGGGGCGTTCCGGGGAAGCGAAGGGGCGCCTCTGGTTGGCGCTGTCCGAAAAATAGGCGCCAGCGAGTCTCTCAGCCCGCCGGCGCCCCACGTCCAAGGAGGTTACCATGAGATCCTACCACGTCTGGGCGCCGTTCCGCGCCTTTGTCTTCGCCGTCGTGCTATCCTCGGTAGCTATGGCTACCGCCGCAGACCTTGCCGCCGAGATCGCCGCCGGAAAAACGGCCCGCGTCGAGCTGACGCTGTCGACGACCATGCGCCGGATCGATACCGGCGTTGACGAGACCCACCGCTTCTGCTCGGTGATCCCCGCGGACGTTGCTACCGCTGATAGCCTGTGCGAAGGCTTAGAGGTAACCTCGCTCACCTCGAAGCTCACCAAGGGCCAGCAACACCCGCTAGTATCCGCGGCAGCCAATGCCGTCAGCGGGAAAGCGGATGAAGGGCTGGCCGGCTTGCTAGTCGCCAAGACCGAGTTGGATGTCGGGAAGCTGAAGATCAACTTTGAGAACACGTCTGCCGACCTCGGTGGCTTCCACCGCGCCGGCGGGTTGATCAACGGCGCGGTCTCGGCCGATGTCTACACCCTGGCGTGTGACGGGCTGCCAGCCAATCACATCATCCACCGCGGCGACCGCTTCCACGTCGCCGGTGACGGCCCAAAAGCGTGGCGGGTGGTGCTCGAGGACACGACCGCCAACGGGTCGGGCGTGATCGCCGCGCTGCCGTTCTGGCCCGCGGCTCCGTCCGGCGGCTGGTCGGACGATGCCAAGATCCTGACCCATCCCGAGACGCCGCGGTCGATTGCCGCGACCTACATGGCCTACAGCGCCAGCGGGCGGACTGCCGAGCTCCGCTATACCGGTGCGCTGCAAGACGGCTCCCGGGTGACGTGGGCGTCCCCTGGCTACCTGTTCAAGGACGGGCTGACAGACAGCGAGCACGTCGACCTGGCCAACAACCGCTTGACCTTGGGTGTCCGTCCGCCGGTGATCGGCTGGACGCAGCCGCTGGCGCTCCCGTACGCGGGATTCGGAGCCGCGATCTTGTTCGACGCCGGCGCCTACTACCACACGGACTCAGCGCGGCCCGCGGGGCTCGACCCCGGCGCATCGGATCACATGGTGATCCAGATCGGCAGAGTGTTCATTCCCGAGCAGTACCGCGGGCAGACAAAACACCATTACATCATCGCGAACGGGGCGATTGCCTTGGCAGACGGGGGCTCATACGGCGTCACTTTCGATTCTTCAGCTCTGGTCTTCACGATGTTCATCCATATCAATTCGGTGAAGTTCGAGGCGTCGACTCCGGCGGTCCCCCGGCTCGAGAACTGGTACTCGGCGCGTTTCGAGTTCGACACCACGGCCAACACCCTTCAAGGCTTTCTGATGAACTGGTCGGATCGTGCCCGCCCAATGACCGCGGGCTCGGCCACGGGCTCGGTAACAGGCGCCTACACCGCGACGGCGACTCAGCTCACGATAGGGGCTGATCCGCCGGGTAATACGCTGCTCTTCGAGGGCATCGTTTCGCAGATCGCCATCGGCGTCGGTACCGGGGTGCTCCCCGCCGACAACGACGTCCGGACCGCGCTGATCCGCCGACGCCTGACCGAGAACGACGCGGGCGTGACCTTCGAGTGGAGCGACGATATCGACTCGACCGGGGATACCTGGTTTGCTCACCCGCTGGACGCTGGCGCTACCCCGACGTCCGTGGCCGAAGCAACCGAGATCACGACCACCGAAGCGGCCGTAGCGCACGGGCTCCAGGGCGGCGTCACGCTCGCGGGGACGCGCCCCCCGGTGTCCTACGGGCTGGCCAAGAACGTCCACAGCTCGGCGGTGGCTTCAGGCGTACAAGCCTTCAGCGACTTCCTCATGTGGTCGAACTCCGAGAACACCGCTGGCCCACTGACCGGCGTCTTCGACGGCGCCACGGTTGTCGCGCTCGATACCAGCGGCCAGATCGACAACCTGATGGACTTCTTTCAGACGGCTGTGGGGGCCGGGAAGTATACCACGAACGCGCAGTATATCCGATTCGGCACAGCGCCATCCGCAGCCGTGACCTGTGATACCTGGGGGGAGAGCTTCTGGGATCACGGGATGCATTACGACGGCTCCGCGACCTGGGCAGATTCTAACGCTACTTTCAGCTCTATTCTGACATCGGGTTACACCCTATCTGGATGGGTTTTCACAACAGCGACCACAGCAGACGGGAGATTGTTTACAAGCGAATTTGCGTCTTTGAACATGCTCAATATTTTAGGAGAGGCTCAATTAACGGCTAGTCTAGAAACTACGTCAACTACCGACACCGCGGTCGCTACAACCCCGTTCGAACAGCCCTATTTTTGGGCTGTGACGGCCGACGAGATTGACGCGTCGAACGTAGAGCTTAAGATCTATATCAATGGAATTCTAAAAAACACCACGGCTATTTCCGGGCAGCTGTCGACGCCGACAACGGACTTGACTTTCGGCATTCAAACGCCTGCCACATTCTTACGGGATACGATCACAAACGAAAACCAACTTCATGATTCTGTTCTGACCGCCGCCGAAGTCTTTGAGCTGTTCGTCGATCCCGACTTTGCTCCAACAGGAGGCGCGGCAGAGCATCGCTGGTCAGAGGCTGGTGTAGATGTTGACCCGGCAGTATGGCCTGATACCGGAGCAACTGGAGGGCAAGACCTCGTAGTGACCTCTGGTGAATGGAACAAGCCGGTCCCGGTCGGAAACATGCCATGCATTGCCGCCCATGCGCTGGTCCTTCGGGCTGGCATGACGGACGCGCAGCAAGATCTCTCAGCTGCTGTCGACCTCCCGGACGAGCCACGCGGCCTCCCTATGGCCGGTGACCAGGCCGTCCAGGACGTCATCGATCTGCTGCGCATGCCGGAGGGCTGGATCGTCTGGGACGGCGAAGCGGGCCTGGCTACCTGGACGGCCTTTGAGGATCTGACGACGGCCACGGCGACGGTGACCATCAACGACGACCGCGCTCTGCAAACCATCCAGATGGGGGCACGGTCCGATCCACCTTGGGCAGCGTCCGTCGGCTTCGACCTCATCGGCCTGGTGCAGCCCGACCCGCTGTTGGGTGCTGATGATGAGCGGCGCGGATTCGTCCAGAAGCCGATTCGCTATCAGCGCCGCGAGATCGCCGGCGCCACGAATACCTACCTGCTCTCGAGCCGCGAAGCCCGCTACGATGCCGCGTTCGTGAGCTTGTCCGCCGCAGCCACCTCGGCGGCATCGCTGGCCACCAAGTTGGGCCGGGCGCCGCGGAAGTACACGCTGGTGACTTCCGACTGGCTGACGGCAACGCCCGCGGGAACGATCATCGCGGTCGTTGCGCCGGGTGTCGAGGGCGGGGAGGTGCGCGGGGTGGTGGTGGAGTCAAAGCTCAAGGGCGGCCGGGGCGGGTTCGAGAAGAGCTTGATCTTGCTGGGAGTAGCGGTGTAGGATGCACGAAGGACCACTACAGGCGCTGGAGTCCGAGGTGTTCCGCTGCGAAACTCTGGAAGACCTGACCGAGACTCTCTGTGGCACACATCCCTATCAGTTTGCATATCTCGGCCACTCGGTCGAGGTGACGATCACCCCGGAGGGGAAAATCACGATCAGAGCTGAAGAGGCCAAGCCATGAGCACACGCCTGGAAAGCGCCGGCGTTGACTCAGCTGAAAGAATCGAGGCGGTTCGAGCATTGGTGGGCAATGCCCGGCGGACTGGCAGGCGGGGATTGCCGGGCACTCTGACGCGGTTGGCTTACCGACTTTTTGAGGATGATGAAGATCTACTCAAGCCGGTAGCAATTCGGATGGGTGTTGCCGTATCTACGGTCGAAGATCTGGTGATTGCGGTCGAGCTCCAGGAACGGCTAGGCGAAGCGCTTGATCTGGTGGTGGAGTCGAAACTCAAGGGCGGGCGCCGGGGATTTGAGAAGAGCCTGATTCTGTTGGGGGTGGCGGTGTGATATAGTCGGAGTCGAGGGCGAGAGCAACATGGTAATGGGCATGTGCCTCTAACGGGGAAATGTCGGTTCGAGTCCGACCCCGCCCTCTTAGCATAATCGGGCCGCTGGCCAGTGAATTAGCCAGCAGCCCTTCACCACCGATCGAGAAGCCTTATGAACCCCAGACATAGCGACTGGCCGGACCTCATCTGGCACGGGTTCAAGGACGCAGACGGCGGCGAGTGGTTCGGCGAAGCCAACCGCTGGCCTCAGACGCCGGAAATGATCGCCAACTTCTTTCGCGAAGGTCACCCGGAAAGAGAAGCGCCACGCGACCTTTCAGAGCAAGAGCTCATCGAGCAAGAGCACGAACGGATTGTCGAGCAAGCGGCGCTGTCCTCGGCCGACTCTCTAGCGGCCGGCTGGGATAATCCGCTGGATGCTCAGTACGGCAAGCTGTGATGGCCATCTCGCCCCATCAGCTTCAGCACCGCGAAGACCTGTGAAGCAATGGCATTTCTGGAGATATTCCGCGACGAGATCGAGCGGCAGTACGCTGACCACCCAACCGATTGCGGCGCAAGCTTCGGCGAGATCCTCTGCCACGAGATCCACACGCGCGGCCTGACCTTCGGTGGCCTGGCTCGCAAGTGGGGAGTCAGTCTCCCTACTCTGGGCGAGCTGATTTGGGACCACTGCAAGCGGCTGGAGGAGCTACCGGCAGTACATCATGACTGCTGACTTACATGTGGACGTGGATGCGGGCACCGTTGGGCGCAATGCCTATACCGCGTTCATCGTCCGCGACTCAGACGGGGCGGTGATTTCTCACGGCCTGCGCCTTGCCCCGCGAGCTTCCAGCGACGTTGCCGAGCTCGGGGCGCTGGAGAGAGGCATCCTGGCAGCTCTCCAGCTCGGTCCGGATTCTGTGACCGCGTGGACCGACTGCCAGGGTTCAGCCGAAAGAGTGGCGACCGGCGGTCCTTCGGGTTCGGTAGAGAACCGTGTCCGCGCCTTGGTCCATGGCCGGGCGGTGGCGATCGTAATCCGCTGGACTCCGCGATGGAACCTGGCGGCCGTTGACGCTCTAGTCCACGGGGCGAAAGTGCCAGCAACGGCTGATCTCGGCACTAGGCGGCGAAATGAAGAAAGAGCTCAAGAGATAGCAGAGGCTTCGAACAGGGATGCCGTTCTGTCCGGGCAGAATGTGCTATAGTCGGAAGACGGGCAGCGGCTGAGACCGCAACCCGCCACATCAACGTCTACGAGGAGACACCGATGCCCGACACTGAGAATCTTATCACTGCCGCAACCGTGGCCGCCGCCCTCGACGGAGCGGCGTACCCTTTCAATCCGTCCCGACAAGACCAGGAGGCGTGGAAAGGCGCCGACCTCTTCGTGATCTGCGGAGCCTCCGATGATCTCGTCGAGATCTATGGAGTCGACCGCGAAGAGGTGGGCGGCCCGGGATCTTTCTTGCTGGGACGTGCCGGACCTTGTCGGCCTTGGAGCGAGGTAAGCGGCGAGCTCGACGACTGGGCAAGCGACGACCAGGTGGTGGCGGCGGTAGAACCTTGGCTTGCTGCTCGACGCAACGCCGTCAAGATCGAGTCGACGTGGTGCCCACCGTCCGGCGAGTCCTGGCTGATCACGGCAGAAGGCGTCGGCGGGGCAGCGTTCAACATCATGGAGGACGGTGAGATCTTCTGCCGCGGGCTGGTGCTCACCGTCGCTAACTTTCCGGCCGGCACCTAGCTACTACCGCGTGCTATAATCGGGCCGCTGGCCGGTGAAGAGCCAGCGACCCACCACCGAACGATCAAGGAGGATCGAACGATGAGCACAGATTCTACAGCAACCGCCCGCCAAGGCGGCCCACTAAAGCGCATTAGCTGCCCTCGGTGCGGCAAAGATGTTGCCAAGCGCGTTGACGGAATGCCCTGGGCGCACGACTGTCAGGCGTCAGATGAACACGTTGGATACTTCGAACGTCGAACCTGGAGCGAGCACGCGCTTCTCGAGCGCGCCTTCGCCGAACAGTGGCGGGCAGAGAACGACCAGGGCTATCACGAACATCGCCCGCGGTCTTTACCCGACATGCTGATGAAGAACATGCCGGGATTCGAATTGCCGCTGACTCGACGAGAACGCCGGTTAGTCGCCACGATGATTCAGTGGCTAGGCAGCAATGTCGGCTTCTGCTTTCTGCAAGAAGCCCTGGGGCGGGATGGCTATAGGATCGAACAGTGAAGCAGCGGCGATAGAGGGGAGCAGCTCCAAAATGAAGAAGGCCAGCCGCAAGCGACGGGGAGCACCCGCGCGGATACCGATCCCGGACAGGGAGACGACATGGGCTGCCATCGCGCGTCACGCTCCCGTGGCCTATCTCGAGACGGATCTTTTCGGCAAGTCGGAGTGCTGCGGCGCCGCAATCGAGGTCGAGTGCCTGAACGGGGTCCCCATGTTCCGGGTCGATGACGGACGCCGGGTCTACAGCGCGCGGTGCTTTTGCGGCCGGTCGCTGTCCGTGTGGCTGCCGGCGGCGGGAGAGGTCGCGGCGAGGGCTTGACATTGCCGTGGTTCCGGTGTACCATTGGTCCATAATAACCAAGGAGACACCATGCGGCCACGGATTGACGACGACCTACACGCCCGGCTGAAGACGGAGGCTGCTGCCGAGGATTGCAGCGTAACCGAGCTTGTGAACCGATGGCTAGGCAACCGCCTCGACGAAAAGCTGGCCAAGACCGCGGACCCCGCTACCATCTCTATCGATTCCCAGACCGGGTTCCCTCGGGCGAACATCGACGGCAGGATCTACCTGTACAGCAGAAGCAAAGAAATTGGCAACGACCCCGGCTTTACAACCCCGATGCTCTACAGGGACTCTGAGACAGGCGAGGACCTTCCCCGTTCCCTCGAGAAGCGGGTGGACGCCGGGATCTTCCTCTACCGGGCCGAGAAGGCGCGCAAGGAGAGAGCCGGCGCAACCGCGCCAGATCAGCCTACCACCTGGGAAGACAAGGGTGACACCGGCGGGGCCGTGTTTGACACCGCCAGCAACCTCAGATAGGGTCTCGGGCATGCAACGCTTACTCCTCACCGGCTTGTATCCGCTGGCATTCGCCAGGGGCGTCGCCGTGTAAGCGCGGCAGATCAGCGAGAGAGCTTGCGGCCCCTGGATGACTCCGGGGGCCGTTTCGCGTTTCAGGACCTCTAGGCTAAATGGCAACGGTCAGATTTAGGATCTGAAGATTTTCGGTTCGAATCCGAAGGGGTCTACCAACTTCAGCCAGGGTGGCCGAGCGGTGAAAGCGCCGGACTGTAAATCCGGTCTCGAAAGATCCCATCGTAGGTTCGAATCCTACCCCTGGCACCAATGGCTCCGTGGTCTAAACGGAAAAGGCGCCGGCCTCAAAATCCGGTTATTGCGGGTTCGAATCCCGCCGGGGCCACCACTTGACTCGCGGCCGGTTGCAAGACCGGCCGCAAGTCGTATAGAATTACGCTGACGCCGTCGAGGAAAGAACTTCGCCGGCGCCCGTAAGGAGAAAACGTGGCCGAACATAGTCGTTATGCCGTCAAGATTCAAACTCTTGGCTTCGAGTGTCCATCCTGCAAGGCTAGAAAGAAGGAGCGGTGTGCCGGGAATGACGGCGAGGGCACGGCTGATTTCCCGCACTGGTCGAGAGTGAAGCACGCCGCGATGGTGACTGCCCACCAAACTAAGGAGCTCCGGCGGCTCATGGCGGCGAAAAAGGCCCCGACGTGGCTTCCGTCCGTCAAGGAAGAAATGACCGGCGCCGACCTTGGAAAGCTGACGACAATCCGCCGGAAGTTGATCGGCCTGCAAGTCGACTACCCCGAGAAAGCCTTAGAGATCGGAGCCTCTATCGCCCTGGTGAATGAGGCGATCCAAAAGAAGCGAAGTGAGCGGAGGTCTTTGTATTTTCGGTGTTTTTGTGAGAAGGCTCGGGAAATGTTGCCGCGTGAGACTTTCGACGAGATTCAACTCACGGCCCAGAGAGAGGAGCGCCGCGTCCTGGGATTCCGCGATGCGACCCCAGAAAGTCAGCCGATGGCGTTCGATCCAGAAACGCTCTACATAGACTACGGGAAGAAGCGGGTTCTCGACGCTTATTCTGTCTCCTGTCAGCAGGGCAACCGGCCGGAATCGGCGGCGGAGATGCGGAAGATTCTTAGCTTCGCCGGTCACGCTTGACCCGCACTACCTCGGCGCGGTAGGATGAAATCCGCCCGCTTGGATTCCGGGCTGCCTCTGTAATCATCGTCGCCGCTCCGGTTGCAAAGCCGGGGCGGAGTCGTATAGACTGATCCCATGATTACAGCAGGCGGCGAAGATCCAGCCGCCCACCCCTCGAGCTTCTCACAAGCGCTCCGCCTCTTCGGTGGCCGAGCAGGGGTGCAGCCGCACCGGACAGCCGGTATCCCGGGTTACGCGAAACCAGCCCACCGGGTCACCAACTGGGCAGGCGGGGAAAAGATACTCCCAAAGATGTCGGCGCGCGGTGGCCGGACAAAGTCACGCAGAGGAGACGGGGACGCGCTTGCGTCTTGCGTCGCGGGGATGCCGGTTTCACCTGACCGGCCGAGAGGTTCGGCGGAAATCCAGGCTCTGTGCTCAGTTAGCGAGCGACACGGCCCGCACCCTGGTCAACGGGAATAGTCGAAGGCTCTCACCCTCTGCGTGGTCTCAGGCAACCCCTAACCGGGGGAAGAGCCCGAGGTGCGCCCCTCCCGCTTGCTGGTAGGTCCGGCGGGGCTCGAACCCGCGACCTCTCCGAGCGCTCTGCCGTCTGAGCTACGCTAGGATGGTGCCAGCGACCGCCGCCTTCCACGGCCGGGTGCTGCTGTCGAGCCCGATCCCCTTGGCCACCAGCCGCCCCGCTTCCGGTCGCTGTCGGTGGGTCCCAAAGCGGCTGAAGCTGTAGGGCTCCACGCCGCAGATCGCTGCGGCCTCCTCGTTGGTGAGGCCGTGGTACTCGCGCCAGATGCGGGCGAGACGATGCCGGCGACCGTCGCGGTTGAGTTCGGCCAAGGCGGCCGGCCGGAGGATGTCTCGGATGCTCTTCATCCGTCGTATCCGGATTCGGTTTCCCAGTAACCCGGGATGGAGTTCACCGCGCGCGGGTTTTCGTTCTTGCGTTGGCGGCCAAGGCGCTCAGACCACGGCACTATCTCGTACCGCGCTGAGTTGACCCGCTTGACCCTGTAGATCCTGCCGACCCAGGGATCTGTGAACGACAGGACTTTGCCGATGGGCCACCAGGCCAAGGATACGACCCACTGCCGAACCGGGAGAGCTGCGTCAAGCGCTCGACGGGCGTAATCGTAATCGCGATCCTCTACCGGGAGAGCTCGAAAGGAGATCGGGGCGGTAAGCGTGCTGCGTGCGTTCTTCATCCGTCGACAATACCGCACCTCGCCCCATAAGGCAACCCGTTGCCCGAAAAGACCAACGACATAGGGCAAGGAATTGCCTTGACATGCGGCAAGCCGTTGCCTATACTGTCTTCAGATCAAGTGAACGACCAAGGGAGACAAGCCATGATCCTCACCGCCACAGAACAAGACGCCCTCGACTACGCCGCGATGCTCGCGGACAAAATCCTCGACACCGATCCCCCGCCAGAGTGCGGGTACCATTTAGAGCCGTGGGACCTCCTGACCGATCTCGACGACGAAGACGAGGCGCAGTTATGAAAGACCGACAGACCGAATCCGACGCTGCGTGGCTGCTGCTCCAGGCCCAAGCCGCCGCCCGAAGAACCGCCGCCCCGATATTCGCGGTGTTGGATGCCGCGATCGAGGCCGGCGACACGGGGCTGATCATAGACATCCGCCAGCGTCTCGAAGGGCTGAGGGCGGTGGTGGTCGACAATTCAACCGGGAAAGGAAATTCAAAATGAAGACCAGGGATTGGATTGCCGAGCAACTGGCCAGTAAGGGGCTCTGGCCCAAAGAGGCCGAGAAGGTAATTGAAACGATGATCAATGGCGGCAATTGCCCCGAGCTCGTCGCGATCTTCGGCAAAGACATCGGCGACTATGACGAAAAGTTCAAGGTGGGCGCGATGCTCACCGCCAAAGCGGAGACGCTGGCGTGGCTTGATGAGAACGAGCCAAAGCACTTCGCTCGGCCAGAGTTCATGACGGAGAAGGCCCGCGAGGAATTCTTCGCCGGCGCGTAAATCACCAACCCGCTCACCACCATCAGGGGCCTCGGCCTTGCCAAGACCCCCGCAGACCCCAGAATCCCGCCAGGACCCACGCCGAGTCACCGAGCCGGGGCCTCTGGTAGTGGTGAGCGACAGAACGGAACGACAAAAACGGAGGACGACATGAGTTGGATTCACGACGAGATGTTCCCGGCCGGGGCCAAGTCTGCCTCGGAGCGCGCAGCGGTTGCGGTGGCTGAAGAGCTCCAAGGGCGGCGAGGGTTCCGCCAAAACCGCTTTGACAACTACGAAGAGGGAGAGCTTCAGGCACTCGGCATTTCCTTGGTGGCCGCAATCAACCTCGGCGACAGCCCTTTGTGGCTGGCCGCGCTCGTTGACCCTGAGACCGCCGGCAATATGCGCGCGGACGACAGCGCGGAGCTGATTGCGACTCTCGAAGAGATACTCCGGAGGGCGACATGAATAAGACGGCATCCGGGTGCCTTTTTGCTATCCTGATCACGCCGTTTCAGGCCATCTTCAACGGTTGGGTTCTGTCGAAGCTGTGGGGCTGGTTCATGGTCCCGACCTTTGGTCTGCCCGCGCTCGCTCTGCCAGCAGCTATCGGCGTGGCCATCGTGATCGCGTATCTCACTCACCAATACATCGACACGCCGGAGGGCAGCGACCTGTGGGAATCAATCATCAAGGCGACGCTACACTCGATATGGTATCCGCTTCTTATCCTCGCCATGGGGTGGTGCGTCCAGCAGTTTATGGTGGCGTCATGAGCGACACCGAACCCCTCGACACCGCAGCCATCACCGCCGCCGAGCTCGACGGCCGTCAGTACCCGCTCCGCCCATCGGCCGAAGAACAGCAGAGGTGGAAAGATGCCGGCTTGTTCGTCATCGTCTCGGATGACAGCGTCAGAGTCTACGGAGTCGACAGTCACGACATCGGTAGCGGCGCCCGCCCCGTATTCATGATCGGCAGAGGCGGTGTGGTCCCGGAGATCTCCGAATTGGCCGGCCGCCTCGCGGGTGAGAACGATGAAACGACCAAGCTCGCTGTGAGAGATTGGGTCCGAACGCGCTTCGGCGGGTCGGTCAAGATCACCGCCCGGTGGTGGGCGAAGCCGACCCGGGAATCCTGGCTCATCACCGCGCCCGGAGACATCGGCCACCACTTCGATTTGATGGCGGGCGTCCAGGTATTCTGTCGCGCGTTGGTGCTGTCGGTTGACGACCTGCCGGGGGCCAAGCCATGAGCGCCGACCCCGCCACCTCTCTCGCCTGGCCTGACGACACCAGAATCCTTCATCAGACGATCAAGGGCGACACCTGCCAGGACGACGAGGGAAGAGCCCGCCCGTCGATCCTCGCCGAGCACGGCGAGAAGCTGGTGCGGATCTGGAGCAGTGAACACGGATGGTACTGGGGCCCAAACGGTGGCGGCTATGTTGGATTCGACACGGCCGGCATCTACACGCTCAAGGACGCCTGGAGCCGCACCAGCCACTGCGGACCGGAAAAGATGATCGAATACCACCCGGCGATCTACGAATCCCAGCGCGATCACGAGCGAGCAAGGACCGCCACCGATGAGCCGCTGGCGTTGTTGCAGACCCGGCGGTGGTTTCTGGCATACATCCCCCCTGGCGTTGTTTACGACGGAGAGTATTACGTGTGGGAGGACGAGCCCAATGACGATCCTACCCCACTGGGATACCACGAGCTCGTCGAGACCGATTCCGAGAGCATCGTCGAATGGTGGGACACGCACCGCGTCTTTCTGTCTCAAGACGAGGCCAGGGAATGGGGCGAGGCGCGCAAGCACCGCTGGCCTGATGGCTGGCGGGTGTACTCCGTGCCCGCGCGCGGCAAGCTTCGCACGCTGGCCGCTGGCGGGCCTGGCGCCGCTAAGGTTCTGCGCGGCGGTGAATCATGACCACCGCCGGAATCTGGATCGGCACCCTGATGATGGCACTCGGCTTCATCTGGCTGTACCGCGCAGCCCTCGTGCCGCTGTCCCAGTCGATGCGGCGCCCCGCCCGATGGTGCCCGCAGTGCTACAAGACGACCGACCGCGGCGGCCTGTTCCGCGGCCTCGTCACCTTGGAAGAGGTCTGCGAGGACTGCGACGAGGACGCGCCCCTCGGCATCGGGTTGTGAGCACCTATCGATCAGTCGGTCCCCTGCCCTTCAATGAACCGCTGAATAAAACTGCTTAGCTCCTCCTCGGCCCCGTCATCGTCCACGAGAAACCAATCCTGGGTGTCGTAGAGACGGCCGCGCTCAAGGCTGGTGTTCCCCTTGTCATCTTCATCCCAGAGCCCCTCTGTGTCCCAATACCAACCATCCGGCCAGTGGCGGTTGAAGTCGACCAGCACTGACCCGGGAACGGCGCCGGGGTCGAACTCCAGCAGGGCAACGCGTTCGAGTTCGACGCGCAAGGCCATCAGGGCAAGACGGGCCGAAGCGTATTCCGAATTCAGGTTGAGCTTGATCATGGCGTACCTCCGCCGGTTTCGCCGCGCCAAACCGCCGCCGCATAGCAGACGGCCGCCAGGGCAGCCTTGTGGTGATCTTTCTTCCCAGTCCAGTCGGTAGGGTAGGTCGCCCCTCTGAGGGCGTACAGCGGTCCCTGGTGGCTTGCTGCGGCCCGGCCCCGTTTCATGGCTTAGCCTTTCGCTGTCTGATCAGATGGACCATTTTGTCGACATCGCCGTCCCACCACGCTTTGACCACCCGAGCGCCCATCTCGATCTGCCCGTGGCCAAAGCGCAGGACGGTATAGGTGGGCGGCAACAGCAGGTGACAGAGGTTGACACAGCGCAGGGTGGCGTCGTATCGGCCCTTGATCCCGTGCGCTCCGCCGTCGATGAAGACCGCCAGTGAACGGATGTCCGGACCCTTGTAATCCGCGGTCGGGTAGAAGTGGGTATCCGTCCACAGAAAGTCAGCTTCGTGCTTACCGAGCTCCGGCAGTCGCTGATCCCGCAACGCTTCCGGCACCCCGAGCTGGCGAAGGTGGCACAGGAACTCCCACTCCAGGCCGCTATTGCCGCGCTTCGGGTGCTGAGAATCTCGCTTTGCCGCCAGAGCCTTTTTGTAGGCCGGGCCGAGGCTGGCAGGGTCAATGCCCATCGGGCCACTCCCTGATCCGCAGATCCTCCGGCCACTTCTCCGGGTCGGTGATCTTCTTCCCGCTGGACGTGCTGAGCTGCTTCATGAAAAAAGCGACGCCAGCCGCTTTGCACTGGTCGCGGATCGAGCGCACCCACTCGATGTCCATCGGCCGGGCTCCGGGGCCAGATTCAGAGCCGACAATAACCTGATCCGGAAACTTCACCGGACCGCATAGTTCTGCGTCGCCATCTGGCGGAACGGCGATGGCATGACCCCCGGAAACGAAATCACCGGGATCGACCGCCGCGCCGCACCCTTCACACCAACCCCATAGCCGGATACTGGAAATCAGGGGCTCGGCACTTACGAACCGCACTGCCGCCGGGCACCTCAGCAGGTCTGGAACGCGCTCGTCCCACCGCTGCTGATCCTCGGTGGAGACTCCGAGCCAGAGATTCGGGAGCGGCCATCCAACTTCACCAGCTCTGCATCCCGGCACCCTTTCGTCAATGAAGCGAACCCTGTTTCGAACTTCTTGAGATAGCGACCTGGCTCGCTCAGCAAGATGCCCTGCTGGCCATGCCGATTCCCCGATCCACTCGAACCACTCCAGCATCCGCGCCGAGCGTTTCGTCAGCGTAAGGAACTTCGACTCTGGGCAAGCGGCGATCACCCCGATAACGGCTGCGATTTCCTCGAAGCTCAGCGACTCGTGGAACAGGTCCGACATCGAGTTGACGAAACAGCAGCGGGGCTTGCGCCAGGACAGCGGCTCGGCCAGTTTGGCTGGCAAGAGCTCGACCTTGCCCGTCCAGCGAGCGCCAGCCTTGGTCCGCGTGGCGAACCCCTCGAAGGGCTGGCCAGGTCCACAGAACCGGCCGGCGATGGACTCGGCGTAGCAGCCGCCCCCGCCTCCGGGGGTGCCACCGCCGCACCCGGGGCTGACGCGAGAGCATCCGCGGATTGGATTCCAGCTGACGGGGACGTGGCCAGGAAGGTGAACCCACTGGATACTCGTGTCGCTCATGTTGCCTCCGTTGTCCATACACCCCGCCGCGCCATGCTGACCGCGTCGAGAGCGCCGATTCTTCCAACCATGCCGCGGAAAGACCACGTAACCCGCAGGGGACCGTCAGAGCGCGGCATCCTGACGACTCGCTCGCCGTCCTGGTCGATGATCCGCGCGAATTCGATCCGGTTGACGCGCCAGTTGAGGGCTCGCTGAATCGGCCCCGGCTTTGATGAGTAAGCGCAGGTCACCTTGAAACCAGTATAGAGAAGGATGAATCCGGATGGGCTCAGATCTGGGAACCCCTCCCGCGCCACCTCCTCGGCGGTGATGTCGCCTAGGCTCTCTTCACGGACGTCGAGGATGACCGCAAGACCGAGCCGGCGAGGCAAGCGATACCTAACCTGGCCGGAATCTGGACACTCTCCTCCGCATAGCGCCACTGAGCCCGGGTGAAACTTGGCTCCGCCCAAAGATCCGCACTTTTCGCACACGTAGCGTCGCCCAACTCGCGGCGACCACTCCACACCCCGGACGAGATCGCCAGGTCGCAGGATTTGCCACGTCGGTTCCGGGCCACCGCGCCGGGTGACGGTCTTCGACCCGTCCTCATATTGCCGCACGGTTTTGGCGAAGCTCATTAGGCGGGCGGTGAGGCTGTGGGACGCCAGCCAGTTCTGATCGTTCATGGTTTCTCCGCGATGAATCCGGCCGCGGTCAGCATTTCGGTGACGCCTTGCACAGCTTCATCAGCGGCGCCCTCAGAGCCATGGTAGGCGTCCGTAGGTCGATCCAGGTAGAACCACTCGTAGACGTCGCCACCAACGCACTCGACTTCGCAATACCGGACGCCGTCGTCCCACACGAGGATGATCCCGGATTCTGTGAGTCCGGAGTCCGTCGGCGCCGGCAGCCCGGTGAAGGGCTCGGCCAATGCCGCCCGCTCACCGAGGGCCGCCAGGCAGGTCTGCCAGCCGGTGTCGAGGTCTCGCGGCAGAGGTCCGCGAACGTCGGCTACCTGAGCGCCGCCGGCAAGGTCGCCGTCCTGTTCGTTGTCGTCGTCATACCAGCAGCCCGACGACAGATCCGGCAATGAGTTGAGCGGTCCCGCCATTTCACTCCCCTCCGATCGTCGCCAAAAGCCGCGGACCATCGCCCGTCGTCATCAGCGCTGGTAGTTGATCGTCCAGCTCGACGTCCGCCAACTGCGCCACGGTCCGACCATCGGCGAGCATCTTCTCAGCCAGGAACGCAAAACGCGCCCCGAAGACGGCCAAGAGCAACCCGCGCGCCTTCGCATCGTGATAGAGCATCGTGGCCGCTTGCCGACGTGCTGATCGTTCGTCGCCGGTCTTCGATTCGAGCACCGGCCAAGCCAAACGGAACGCTTCGCCGTCAATCTCGAACTGGAGCAACATGGCCTCCCGGCCGTGTTCGCGGAACATGGCGCGGTGGGTGACCGTAGCGCCGTAGCCTTCCACGACGCGCTCGGCTTTCTCGAGCCAGGTGTCCGCGTCGGAACGGCTGGTCTTCCAGTAGTTGAGATCCTCGGCGTAGGGGGTGTCCATCATACCGTCCCCAGCCATACCCGCTCGCGGTCAGCCCAGTCGTAGAGCTGACCCCAGACGTCGTCGAAATCGTCGACGGTGGAGTCCCAGCAGTGGGCGATGGCTTCGAGCTCGTCGATGAGCTCGGCGAGCGTCGAATCGTCGTTGAAGTGTTGGCTCTGAAGTCGCCCCAGTTGCTGCTTAGCGGACGTCGCCACAGCCTTGAATTTTTGCGTCTTCCAGGCGTCAGCGACGTCGATTCTGTGCTTCCATGGTCTCGGCCTTAGCATTTTTCGTCCCTTTCTGGTGTCTGCCGCGGCTCCATGTAGATCATCTCTTCGTGCCCCGGTGGCTTGACGGCGTCGAGCACTCCGAGGCGCTTTGCCGCCCGCAGCCGCTCCGACGCGGTACTGCGAAGGATGCCGGCGCTCGCCGCCAGCTTTGAGGCTGTGCATGCTCCGGCGAGGACCGCGTCGCGTGTCGCGAGCACCGTCGGCGGCAGCGACTTGAGGACGTAATCCCGCTCCAATGCCAGAGCGCGGAGCTCTTGTAAGGTGATTGTTTTCCCGTTCATGGGTAAGACTGTACCGTGTAGCGAAGAAATTGTCAACAACTTTCTTCTTGACTTCGCCCCCGATTTGGTTTATGCTTTTCCCATCGGCTGGCGATGGGCGCCGGCCGGAACACCGTGAAAGGAAGAGGATCATGGGCCAGTACCACAAAGCAGTCAACCTGGACAAGAAAGAGTACCTCGACAACTACCTCCTCGGATGTGGCGCGAAGCTGCTCGAACAACACGGCGAAGGGAGCGTCGCGAGCGCGCTCCATCTGTTGCTCTCGGCATCTTCGGGCCGAGGGGGCGGTGACTATATGGAAGGACGCGGCAATCCCGCGCGGTTCGTCGGGCGGTGGAGTGGCGACAGGATCGCCATCATCGGCGACTATGCCGAGACGGAAGATGTCCCAGGCGAGGACGCTCCTGGCATCTATAGACAGCTCGGAGAGGCTGGCAGCGACTACGTCGACATCACGCTAGGGCTCGCCGCCGTCATGGAAGAGGAATTCGAGCTGGTCTACATCGGCGATGGCTGGAAAGACGCCGTCCCGTTGCGCGGTGTCTTCAAAGGCTACGAGAGTTCACATCTCAACGTGGAGCATGGCGCGCGACAGCTCCAGATAGCAGGAAAGTGCTATCTAGTGCGCGACGTGCGGGCCGCACTGAGCAAAGCCACACAAGAAGACATAGCCGAAAAACGTACGCCGGAGCACTACGGAATCTCTCCTGCCGAGTAACGCCGAATCCCAAAGAAGGAGGCCAGCCGATGGACGGCTTCGATAGACAGTTCGAGGAAACTCAGAAGATTGTGCGCGATCAGCAGCGCATGATGTGGGCATTCGTCAAGATCGGCTGTCCGACCGTGGTCGTGATGGTTTTCGCCGCCCTGTTCGTTGTCTACAAGATTTGGGGCGGGGTGACGTGAAGCACCCGCGTCTGTCCGTAGACCTGTTTCGCAACGGTACCGCGCGGATTGTCGTCAGGTGCCACGGCGAGGATGAATCCCCGGCAACGGTCGTCAATCGGGCTTTGCCGCTGCTGGTTGCTCTGCGCGGAGAATACACCGACACCTCGTCGACAGCTATCGAAGTGCGCGTCAAGTTCAACGACACAGGAGAGGAATCATGAGCAACACCAGCAAAGCATCACTCGCCGACCGCATCGCCGCGGCCGAGGAAACAAACCAGAAGCTCAGCATCGAGGTCGATCGCCTGCACGGCTCGACCGCCGAGCTCGCGGCCATTGGCGCCGGACTGCGGCTGGCCGATCGGCTCCGGGACATGGCGGCCGGGCAGATGGGCAACGCCGGCCCACCGCTAGACGGCGTCCCTGATGAGTTTCTCGGCATGTGTAGCGAGATGGGAACCGAAGAATGGCTCGCCTGGATCTCTGCAATCAAGGCCGAGTGGGTCGCCAGCAACGGCCGCGACCCGGAAGACGGGAAGGCGCTCCCGCGCTGCTTCGAGCTGTGGGCGCTCCATCACTTCGACGCTGCCTATGCTGAGACGGCGGCGTTTCTCTACGAGGCAGGGGCGCGGCCATGACGAAGCGCTACAGGTCTCAATTCGCAGGATTCATCATCCTTTGCCTTGGCATCTCGATCTTGCTCCCAGGAGTGGGTTCCAATGAAGCTGAACACTTGTAGCCGACATCAGAGCTCGGGAGCAGAGTACGTCGGGGACGACTATATCAAAGACCCCGCCGCGACCCACTTTTCGCTGTTCTACGCACGGTTGCACCTGGACCGCTGGCAACAGCGGCGGAGCGTGGGCGCATCTTATTCCAGATGACCGATTCCCCTACGATCCAGACAAGGATAGAAAATAATGCATACGCTGACTATCGATGACGACTTGCGAGTTCACCACAATTCCGACTGGTCGGGAGAACTCGATATCCAGGCGGAGCGACCTGTCACGATCGCCGACCTGCTACACATCGTTGCCGCGTTCTATGCCGACCAGTGGCCTGAGAATCTCGACGGTGTCGGCGGCTTGGTCGACCTGGTCAAAATTAACGGGTACGCCCAGATCGCTTTGCAGCTGGCGGCCGACGCCCGAGCGCGAGATCAAGGAAGCGTCGGGCCATGAACGCCGAATCAATTCTTTCTCTAGCGCTGACCGTGCGGACGCTGGAGCGCGTCCGCTACGCGATGCGACCGGCGGGCTGCCGCAACGAGTCCGAGGACGATATGCCATGCCGCGAGGCGGCGCGCCTCGAGATAGATCAGTACGATGATGGCCCGTGCGATCTGTGCCGGCTACCGCTCGCGGAGCGGCAGACAGTCCGCCCTCTGCTCTACCTCGCTCGGCGCCGGCTTCGTGCAGCGCTCGATCGCGAACTGAAAGTACTACCCTCTGACGGGAAGGTGGCGGCCGTGCCCGTGCGCCGCGAGCGTGTTTGGCGCTACCATTGCGGATTCTGCCGAAAGTCGAATTGCTCGGCCGCTTCGATGTCCCGCCACCAGGAGCATTGCACCGCCAACCCGAACCGCAAGTGCGGGATGTGCGGAGTATCCGGCACTGGTCACGGCGGTCCAGTGGTCGACGCGGTCAAGGTGCTTAGCAAGGGAACCCAGGCAGAGCTCGATCAGCTGCGGAACTTTTGCGAAGGCTGCCCTGCTTGCATGTTGGCGGCGATCCGGCAGAGTAAGATCGAGGACGTTCCTTCTGATATCCACCCAGGGTCCAAGGGCGCCTGGGCCATGACGGTACATCCCTCATGGAGCTACAAAGAGGAGAAGAAGGTATTCTGGGAGCAGGTCAACGAAACACAGAACGAAGGCATAGCCTACTGATCGACAGCTAAGACGTCCCACCCCACCGCATAGCCCTCGGCGAGTTTCTGGACGCTTGCGAGAAAGAAGGAAAAGGAGATACCGGATGAGCTGTATAGAAATAGTAGCCTGGCTGGTCGTGGTCTTCATCTTCGTGTCGATGACGCTTGGGGTGGGTTGCGGTGGACGTTCTCGCCTTCTGGGTTGACGCCCCAGTCCCGCGCATAGCGCTCGGAGAGCTCCAGCAACCCCTCCACCGTCACCTCCTGCCCCGCGGCGAAGCTCTCGATCCCCTCATGCATCAGCAGGTGACACCGGAAGCACGCCGGTACGATTTCCCGCTCACAGCCCGGCCGTCCTTTGCCGCGGACGTGGGCCTGGACGATGGTGTCGTCCTCACGTTGACAGAACGCGCACGGTTGCGAGGTGAACCACTCGCGACGCTCTGGCGGGCCGTAGTCACTCAGTAGGGCAGCTGCCGCGCGCTCGGGGTTGCGGCGCCGGACCGGCTTGCGCTTGGGGCGCCACGGCTTGCGGGCTTTGAGGCCGGTTTTGCGGATGAGCGACGAGGGTTTCATGATAGCATTTGACAAAGGCAAGCGGGTCGTGTAAGATTCAACTTCCGGCGCTAAACTTGCCGGGGAAAGGATAGCACAGATGAGCAGCAAGGAAGCTGAGAACCAGCACGACACCCCGCGGCGTCTGTACCGCATCGACGAAGACTCCGGGAGGGGTTTCGGCGTCGAAGCTCTGTTCACGGCCCATGTCGAAGACATTGAAAGACTCTATGGGTGGACCATCTGGTTCGGTGAGATCTCCGGGAAGCACTCCGATATCTCCCTTGAGCTTTCCGCTGAGAACTGCAAGGAGGTCTCGGCTGACCCGGTCGTCGTTGTGGCCATCGAAAGCGCTGGTCGCAACATCAGAGACAAATGGACACCATTCGATTCCTTCACGATCTCAGGACATAACCCGTTCGGTTTTATCGAGGACGAAACCGACGAGATTCTCGAGACGGGCTCATGAAACTAACCGAAGATCAAGTCACGACAATGCTGGCCGAGGCCACTCCGTCAATCGTGGAAAGCCTCAAAGCGGAGCTACGGCAGTCGATGCTTGAAGGGCTCAGAAGCGACGTTGCAGACCAGGTGCGAACTACTGTTACCGAGTGGTGCGCGGAAAACCTGGTCCCAGAGATCGAGGAGGCCCTGAGTTCCAACAAGGATTCCCTAGTGTCGTCGGCGGTCAAGTGCGCGGGCACGATTTCCGAGATGCTTTCGGAGGCTATGGTCACCCAGATGGCGGATTCTCTCAAAGAGAGTTATGGGCGCCATAAGGTATTCAAAGCCATGTTTGGAGACTACTGATGATGACATGGGCAGACAAGACCAGCGCCGAGCTGTCGGCCCTGCTCCGTGCGAGTCGAGAGCGTAGCGGGTGCGTCACCGACGTGGCATACGCCGCCAAGATCGGAATGTCGGCGGCCAGATTCTCGAATCTCGCCAGGGCTTGGCTTGTAGGGGCTGCCGATTGCTTCCCGTTCCGCTGGCAGATGGCGGACATGCAAGCCCTGGCCATATCACGTGGCGAACACGTTGCGGTCTTCTTCCACCAGGCCGAGGCTGCGCGAGCGCTGGAGCTACTGTGCCCGGCGTGCGGCCGCCATGCCGAGGAACGCGTCGACGTGGACGGCGTGCTGATCTGCCCGCCGTGCGCGAAGGATGCCGCCTGATGGCGACCACCGGGAGCAGCCAAGGCGGCTACTATTCATCGGCCGCGATCGGGTCAACAGCGCTCGCGTGCTTCCGTGATGATGGACCTTTGATCTACCGCGGCCGGTACGTGACCCGCGATCTGCCGCCACGAGAAGCGGACGCGAATCTGGCCATCGGGATCGCGCTGCATGAAATGGTCGAAGGGTGGGGGCTCGATGGCCAACCCGGCGAGAGTCCTATCGGCCGGTCCCGGCTGACCACGGTAGAATACCGCGGCAAGCCGCTCGGCCGCCGACAAGGCGCCACCTGGGACGCCGCTGTAGCAGAGCACGGACCCGGCGGGGTGATCCTTGCCCATGAGCGCGCCCTGGCCCTGAATCTGTACCTGTCCCTCCTCACACCTCGAACGCCGATGGAGGAACAAGCCGCCGACCTCATCCGGACCGCTACGGCACGAGAGGCCGAGGTGTTCTGGCGGCACGAGAGCGGGCTAGAATGCCGGTCGAAGCATGACCTTCGCGGCGATGCCTGGTTCGCCGACATCAAGAGCTACGGTCGGCCGATTCCGCCAGCCGAACGCTACGGCGACGGGCTGGCACGCTTCGGCGGCATCTATCAGCTTGGCCTCTATGATCTCGGCTTCGAGTCCGCTACCGGGTTGCCAGCCGAGAAGATCTTCCACCTCGTTGCGTCGAAGGAGCCGCCCTACGAGTGGGGATGCTTCGAGATCGACGCCGAGGATATCGCCATCGCCCGGCGACAAGTTGGCAGGGATTTGGCCGAGCTGTCTTGGTGCTATGAGAACGATAAATGGTGGCGCCGCGCTGCTGATGAATCACAGTCCGCTAGCCTCCCGGCGTGGTGGCGGCGGAAACATGAAGAAAGGATATGGATATGACGACCACGGCTCTTGCGAAACTCGATGACCGGGCGGCACAGCTGGACCAGATCGCCACGGACAACCAGCTAGCGACGGTGGAGGATGGCGGACCGTTTTCCGGTATGCTCCGGTGTGCTCGCGGGATCAAGGCCCTTGAAGAGGCCCTGGACGACGAGACGATGAAAGAGCTGGTGATGCCGCTCCAGGGGTCGATTCTCGGCTTTCGGACTGACAAGGACAAGGACGGTGGCTATCCGCTCACCGCGGTCCGCCGAGTGGTGATCACCGCCGCCTTGAACGGTTTTCGCGTCACGAACAACGAGTTCAACATTATCGCCGGGAACTTTTACGGCGCCAAGAATGGCCTGCGCCGCAAGGTTGCCGAGCATCCCGGTCTGTCCGGCCTGCGCATGCAGCCGTCGGTGCCCCGAATGAAGGACGGCGGGGCGCTGGTGGACTACCAGGCAGAATGGCAGATCAGCGGCCGCGCTGACCACATCAAGAGGACGTTTGCCGTTAAGGTGAATAAATACCAGGGCTCCGATGCGATTCTCGGGAAGGCCGAGCGGAAGATGTATCACGCGATCATGACGCACCTAACCGGGTCATCACTGCCCGAAGGGGAGGTGGATACCGTCATCGACGTGGAGGTGGTCGCGGTGAATGGTGCTCCGTCCATCGCCGCGTGGCTGGCGCAGAACGCGCCGAAGCTGGCTGCTTCTGACGCCGTCGAGATTCTTGTGGCTGAGGATCTGCTGAAGAGCGGCAAGGGGCTCGGCGACTTGGACCCCGCGAAGTTTGACGCAGCTATCAAGATTCTGGCGAAGGCCGCCGAGCCCCCGGCGGAAGTTGAGCCAGCAGCCGCGACAGAGGTTGATCTAGAGAAGGAGATCCGCGCCGCTTGCACTGGCGCCGGCGTCGACTGGCCAGCGTTCGTCGAGCGCATGGGTCCGCCGGACACCTGGGAGGCACACAGCATGACCCGCGGCAAGCTGTTGGCTGAGGTTGGCAAGATGAAAGCCGGAAAGCGATGACCCCGGCTGAGCTGCTCGAGCACCTGAAGGCCGCAGTGGCTCGCTACCGGGCCGCCGGCCTACCCTCGCCCGACTGGGCTCGTGAGCGCCGGTGCCCCGCGTGCCATCGTACCGTCCTGGTGGAGTGCATATGTCCATGACCACCCCAGCGGACGACAAGATCGACACCGCAATCCGGGACGCGATGCGGCCCTACGTGGACGAAGGCGTCGAGATCGGCCTTGAGGTCGCCTCGACAATCCTGAGGGACCTTAGCGACCTGCGACAGACCGTGCTTGTCCTAGAACTCCGCGAGCGGGCCGAGAAGCGGATTGCTGATCTTCGGCGAGAGCGGGGGCTGTGATCATGAGCAAAAAGCTTGCTGGCGGCCGCGGCGTTGGAAAAGATTCCGCGATAGCTCCAGGAAACTGCGCTATTCTTTTGAGAACTGCCGACGGCGTTTCGGTCGGACGCTGCTGGTTCCGTCTCGAAAAGGGAGTGTGTCCCCGTCACGGCGATGTCAGTGAGGCACAAAGACACTATGCCAAGACCGGCCGCCTGACCGATGAGAATTTGCTTGAGCGAAGGAGTGAAGATGCCAACGGGTGACCTCGCTGCATACTTCATCGCCAAGGGCAAGGCGTTTGCCCGTTTCGAGCCCGGGGTCGGCGGCACCTGTGAGGACTGCGAGCGCCGGCTGTTCAGCTACCCGGACACCTGCTCCGAGGGTTGGGTCCGCATCCGTGAAGATCGCCTAGAGCCGTGCGCGAACTGGACCGGCAGGAGTGACGGAACATGATCGGCATCGCCCAGCTCTTGGCGGCAAAGAAAGCAGAGGCCGACCGTCTTCGCGATCTGACCGCTCTTCGGCGTTGCCCGTTTTGCGGCTATGAGCCGCGGCTTGTCGAAGATCCGGTGACGCATTTCGCTGTCGGCGTGCCTTGCTCCGCCCGGGTAGTCTGCCCAGCATGCGGAGCCGAGGGTCCTGATTATGTCTACCCCTTGGCCTGATGGCCACCTATCGCCAGCTCACCGCCTCCGACGTCGACAAGATCCGGCCGGGCGACCGGCTGCGCTTCGGGGTGCCCCGGCTACCCTACGAAGTCCGGGCGATCATCGACGGGGACGTGCTGGTCATGCGGTGGTACCGAGGCCGGGGGTACGGCTGGGTCTACCGGACCGAGCGCCTGAGATATCTCGTGCCCTACGCCGACACGCTGAACTACCTCGGCGAGCCGATGGCCGAGATCAAGTTCGGGACCGGTAAAAAAACCGCTGCCGGAATCCGAAACGGTTGACAACTGGCCGACATAGGAATACGCTATGAGGATGAGCACCAAGCAAGTCAGAATCCCCGAGTCGGCGCACGGTGTCCTATCCAGGATCGCCGCCGACCAAGGGCGCAGCCACGGCGCCGTTATCGAGCGAGCGCTCGCCGTCTACGAGGCCCACTGCAAAGAGTGGGAAGCCTGGCGATGCAACCAGGAGATTCGTCGGCTCGCCCGACTGGACCGCCCAGCGACGCCGGCGGCAACGGCCGAGGTGGCGCCGTGAGCTACATCGTCGAGCTCGAGCCCGGTGTCTGGCTGGCGCCGCTGCACGGAAGACGGGTCCCTGGCCAGACGCTGACCGAAGCGGACGCGAAGAGGTTCTCAAGCATGAAGGCGGCGGCGAAAGCGCTGACGGCGGCGAGGAGCTACCGGCCTTTCAAGTCGGCGGTGATCACTGGAGGGTAATGGGTCACTTAGCCTCTTGACAGACGTTACAAGACGGGATATTCTCGGCGTTATGGATACTCAAAGAGCGTTTGAAGTCTGCTCGCGCAAGATGGGTTTTCGGTCAGTCGAGGAGCGCGCGACGACCCAAGAAACCCTCGACGCGGTCAAGACGGGTGCGAGGACAACGGGGGATCTTGCCCAGCGACTCGGTCTCAGTAGGACCGCAGCGGCTATGCGACTCGGCAGATTGTGGGAAATAGGGCTTCTCGACCGGGAGGACCAGCCCGGCAGGAAACCGATGCTGTACAGCATTCCGTCCGCGAGTTGAACCAATGGCGAGAGGTAGACCCTACTGCAAGGTCGGTCCACGTCTCCACACCGGCTCTTTCGGCCGGTCGATCCGCGGCGAAGACATCCAGAACCTTCGAGCCCAGAGCCTCGCCGGCTATCTGGTGAGCTGCCCGCACGGCAACGCTATCGGGTTGTTCTTCCTTCCCGTCGGCTACGTGATGGCGGACCGAGACTGGGCGTTAGACGGGGCGTATGACGCCCTGTCTCTACTGGGGGAACGGGGCCTCATACGGTACGACCGGAAGACGGAGTGGGTGTGGGTTCTGGACTTATTCCGGCATGAGTTCGGAGCAGACCCAGCCCGGCGGCACGATGACGGCAAGAAGGAAGATTCGCGGCTGCCTCTCGTGCGCCAGTTGCTCGCGGAAGCGCACGGAAGCGGCCTTTATCGCGCTTTTATCGATCGCCACGGACCGTCCTACCCTTACCTGCTGGGAGCGTTAGACGCCCCGTTAGACGCCCCGTTAGACGCCCCGTTAGACGGGGCCTGCACTCAGGAGCAGGATCAGGATCAGGAACAAGAGCAGGAAGAGGGAGCCGGAGCGGCGCCTCCCGCGCGCGATCTTTCCGCCAAGCTCACGGACATGGAACGCGGCGCCGAGTGCCTGTCCGTCCTCTCCGGGGGTGGCGATCCGATGACCGGGTCTTTCCTCGGCGGTAGCGGGATGCCGAACCGGGCCGACGCCGACCGCGCCCGCGGGTGGGTGGCGAAGTACCGCCGCGCCAAGATTCCACACGAGAAGCTACTGGCCGACCTCCGGTATATCTGCGAGAACGGCGACGCCAAATCAACCGCCTACGTCAACAAGATCCTGAATAGGGCGATCACCGACGGCACGGCCGGCCGGATGGCCGAGTCCTCTCTCGGCGCGCGGCAACGACCGCCGAGCGCCGCGGAGAGACGAAAGGCCCGCCCACCATCGACTGCCGACCGTAAACCGCCGCCGGAGTTCGCGGCAGAGCCGCTGGTATGAATCCCGAATCCTTACCCCACGCCGAAGAGGCGGAGCGCGCCGTGCTCGCCTGCTGTCTTCTGCGCCCAGAAGATATCTCGATCGCCGCCGGCCATCTCGATGAGCGCCACTTCTACACCAACCGCCACAAGATCATCTGGCGAGCAATGTGGGATATCTGGGTCGAGCATGCCGAGGGCGCCCGCGGCATCGACCTCCGGACACTGCAAGCCGAGATCGAGCGCGCGGGGAAATTCGAAGAGGTGGGCGGCTTGGCCTACCTCGCCGGGCTTGATCTCGACCTCCCCGACCTCGGCGGGCTCGAGCGCTACGCTACGATCATCCTCGACCGATGGCGCCGCCGGCAGTTGATCGAAATGGGCTCCCGGCTTGCGGCCGCGGCCCAGAACGGTACGGACGTATCGGAGACGATCGGAAGGGCTGGCGCCGAGCTCCTCGATCTGGAGACCGACGCGCGAAGCTTCGAGTATGTCCACGCGGCCGACGGCTTCGAGGACTTGAGGCTGGACCGCGGACCCGAAGAGAGGGTCGGGATCTCTACCGGCATCCACGCCCTCGACGAAGAGATCATCGGCCTACTGCCCGGCCATCTCTACGTCATCGGCGGCATCACCGGTCACGGCAAGACATCGCTGGCGCTCGGAATGCTCCGCGCCGCGGCGCTCGCCGGCCACCCGTGCGCGATGGTGTCGCTCGAGATGTCTAGAGCTCAGATCACCGGACGCCTATTGTCTCAGGTCACCGGAATCCCTCACCGGTCGATCCAGACAGCGCAGCTGTCGGCCGATCAGCGCCAGCGGATCGACGCGGCTCGGAATACGCTGATGAATATGCCGCTCTGGGTCGATTACACTCCGATTCAGACGATCGACGCTATCATCGCCAGGGCTCGCCGGCTCAAGGCTGAGCGAGAGATACAGGTGCTGGCGATCGACTATCTGAGCCTGATCGAGACCAGCGACCCGAAGGAAAATCAAGAGATTCGAATCTCCCGGATTGCCCGCCGTTGCAAGCTGGCCGCCAAAGAGCTCGACGTGGCCGTGGTCCTTCTCCACCAGCTGGCCAACGAAGGGCAGAAGGCGGATCGGCCGCTACTGGTCCATCTCAAATACAGCGGCGCGGTTGGCCAGGATGCAGATGTCGTTCTGATGACGTTCATCACCTCAGTGGTCGACGAGTCTGAAGATCCCGGAGTTGCCGAAATTATCATCCGGAAGAATCGAGACGGCGTGCCGGCCGGAACGTGCCACGTAGGATGGATCGGAGAGCTGATGAGGTTCGCAGATGTCGCCCGGCAGCCGGAGCCGAGACAGTGACCTACGCCGACAAGCTTCTCGATCCCAGGTGGCAACGGGTCCGCCTCGAAGTCATGAGCCGGGACGAGTGGAAATGCCGGCAGTGTGGGGCTGAGGACAAGACGCTGCATGTCCACCACCGAAGCTACGTCGGCTCAGATCCATGGGATACGCCGCCGCGACTGCTCGAGACTCTCTGTGAGGACTGCCACGGCCGCGGACACGCACCGAGACCATTAGACCCCGAGGCCGTCAGGGAGTGGCGAGAGGACATCGAGCGCCGCCTCGGGGTGGCCGTTACAGACGTTCGCGAGCTGCTCGGCAGGATCTCTGCACTCCAGGAAGAGTGCGGGAAAGTTGCAGCGGAGGCGGTAGTCTGATGCCCCAGCGGGTCACCAAGATCTGCCTCGTCAGCGGCCAGGGCGAGCTTCCGCAGTCGACAGTCGATCAGATCAACGACGAGCTCCAGCTCTACGCCGGCCGCCCGGTGGCGATCACGATCAGCCCGCCGGTCCGGAGCCTGCAAGCTAATGCCTACCTGTGGGGCCTGGTCTATCCAGAATTCCAGCGCGGGCTTGATGCCGCTGGCATGCCGGCCGCGTCCTGTGATGCGATCCACGCGCACTTCCGGGATACGCTACTGCCGACTACGGCCCGGCAAGAGGTGGTGATGGACCGGAAGGTAACCGTGATCGACGACCCGTCCACGGCCCAGCTCAACTCGACCGCCTTCTACGAGTACGTCGAAAGTGTCCGGCTGATAGCTCGCGAGCGGTTGGAGTGGCAGATCCCGGACCCCGACCCTGAATTCAGAGCGTGGTGGAAAGCAGCCGACCGCGCAGCAAAAGGAGAAGCAAATGACCGAGACTCACGAGCTACATAGCTGGAAAGCCCAGCAGCTCCCCGGCGACCCTGAGCCCGCGAACCTGATCTTGCGCTTCGACGAAGAAGTCCCCGATCCGGATCTGTGGCAGGGGGACCGCCCGGGGGATTTCGCTCGCGGTGCCTATCATGGCAAAGCGGCCGAGGTTGTTGACGCCCTTGCTACCCATCTTCCCGGCGGTCTCTTCGACGCGATGTTCACCGAGATGTGTCGGCGGAAAGCTTCCGTGCTCTCCGTGCCACTGACGCTGGCCGAGGCGCGGCGGCCAGAGCCGCCGAGGGAGCTCTGATGGGCATCTATGGTCCATATGAGTCCGCCTGTAGCAGTGTAGATAACCCGAAAGAGGGATTCTGTCCGGCCGAGGTCGCGGAGCGTGATTGCTTGCGTAGGACCGGTAGGACGCCGAGCGGCTTTGAAATGAGTTGGACTCTGAGGCAGTGTCGCTGCCGCCCAATGAGGGGTGCAACATTCTGCCGTGCTCACGAATATCTGGAGGCGAGGCTGGGCTCGCCGCAGGAGCTGGTCGGCGCCGATTCGGTGTTCGGTTTCCGTGGTCGCGATGAATGATGGACTTTCGTCCGCGGCACGCGGTTTGCAATCACCTGAGACCATGAAAACACACCACGACATCACTCCCAAGGACCTCGGCGCCCACATCCGCAGCCTACGACAAGCGACGGGGCGCAGCTCTAAGGCCGCTGCCGTTGACCTGGACATCGTCCGCACCAGGCTGTGGGCCTGGGAGCAGGGCGACAACCTCGGATCGGCCGTGGCCGTGCTCAACCTACTCCGCGCGCTCGACTCACCTCTGATCCAGAATTCTGAACAAATCAAGGGCTCGTAAGTGTTGACCCGTAAGCGCTTATCGGCCCGTGTCCAGAATTGTGGATACAATGTACGGAATTCTGGACATTCCGGGTCAGCGGCCCGGGCCTCTGGCCCGGCGGCATTCGGCGTAAGTGGTGACATGCTTACGTTTAAGGCCCACCAACCTTTCATGGGGCTGTGTTCATAATTCTGGCATAGGGTTTGCAAGTTCTAATAGGCGACCGAGAAAGAACCCTTTGACAACTCACCCGAAACCGCCGGCAGCCATGCTTCGAGTCTTGGTAGGCGAGAATAAGGGCCACGAACGAATCGAGGTCGGATAGGAGGGGCGGGATCAACCGCTCCTGCGAATCTGGAGAGCACAATGCAGACTTTCGACATCACGAACATGACTCCCGAGGGTATCGCGCTTCTGCTTGGCGAGGACGGCACGGTCGACGAGCAAGCCCTGAAAGGCATGCCCGGGAACGCGCTCGCCGCCATCATCAAACGGACGAAGGCGCCAAGTTACTGGGCTGACATGGTCACCAAGGCTTGGCGCAAGGCCAACCGGGTCGATTATTCCCTAGTCTATCGTGCGCTGGACGCACTGAAGATGCGACGCCCTGGCAACAGACCGGCAGACTGGCGGGAATTCTCGAAACTCCCGTCGATGATCGGCGACTTCTGTCGCGACAATGGCCGCCCGTACTTAGAACGGCGCGACCTTCTTGATGCTCAATTCAGTTAGCAGACGGCCGGCCGAAAGGCCGCCCCTGCTACCCGACCTCGATCCGCTTGACCGGCCCCCGCGAGTCCTCACGGAGGGCTGACGGAGACCGACCAACCGAGGAGACGACCATGAAGATCAGCGCCAACCAGGCCAGCGCCCTCGAGCAACTTCTGAAGACGCTCTGCGATCGAACCGAAGACCACCCGGAACTCGTTGGCGCACTCGGCACGCCCGAGACGGCCACGCTGGACTCGATCGCCAACACCACGTTGGATCTGCTTCTCAAACTCGGGGTCCGCTGCCGGACAGTCGCCGTCAAGGGGAGCGCCAAGACCTACCCGGTCACGGTCGCGACCCGCAACCGGGCGAACCGCCTGAGCTGCCCGTGCGAGAGCGGTAGGTACGGAATCTGCTATCACGGCCTGCTGGCGCTGGCCGAGCTCATCAACGATCCGACGAACCAGCTCGAGGACGTGGACGTCTTCGCGGGTTGGCGCGAGTCTCCAACGGCCGGCAAAGTAGGCGTCCTGCTGGCCCGCCGGATCGCCGGGTGCGAGCAAGGGAACCACCTACCGGTCAACGGCTTCTGCGCGGACTGTGGCCAGCCTACCAGCCAGGCATTCCGCAACCTCGCCGCCTCGGTCGCCCGCGACCGTGCCGACGGCGCTTTCGTCCGGGCCGAGGACGACAACAATCCAGCGTTCGGAATCTGAGGAGATTTGAGATGATGCCCGACCCCAACAACCTCCCCGCCGCTATCGCCTCAGAGCTCGCCTCTGCGCTTGCCTGGCTGCCGAAGCTATCTGACGATGAGCTCGACGAGCTTGGCGCCTATCTCTACGGACAGGCGAAGGCTCACCCGTCGGCCCTTGTAAGCGCTGCTACCGAGGTGCTGCGGGTGATCGTTACCTCATCGGAGAATTACTGAATGACCACCTCGCTTACCCCCGGATGCGGCCAGCGCCGCATCGTCCTACTCCGCCGCTGGACGGACGCCGTCGGTGAAATGCTGGGCTTCGCCTGGACGGCCAACACGGAGCCCTTCGACCTGGCCGGCGCCCGCGGTGCCGATAGCGGCGAAGTCCCGGACCGGAATAGGCTGGAGCAGCTCATCGCCATCCGCCGCGATGACGACCGCATGAAGACCCGGCGAGAGGTCGAGCTCCTAGGCTTCGCGCTCCAGGTCATGGACGGGACCGCCGAGTGTGATCCGGATCAGGTGTTCTGGTATTGGGGGACGACCCCGGAGGACGAGGATCTGGTCGGCTTCGGCGAAGTGCTGCTGGGCGATCTCAGGGACCTGGCTTGTCCGTCGGGGTGACTTGCAACCGACTGCGCTAGCGGGTAGAATACAAGAGCGCCGAGACGAGTCACCGCCACGGCGCCACCCACCGGCAAAGGAGCTGCCAAATGGAATCCAAGCCTACCACAGTCGATCTTGCAGAGTTTCAGGCCGAGGTCCTCGCCTGGCACCTGGAGCACTTCGAGTGCTTCCCGGAGCACGCCCTAATGAAAGCGGTCGGCGAGCTCGGCGAGATGTTGTCAGCTGCTCTTCCGCCTCTCAAGGCCGAGGAAGCGGCCGACGTTTTCATAGCGTTGGCGGCTTATTGCGGTCGACTCGGGAGAGCGGTTAGGTGCGAAGCGGATGGCTTTTTGGTCACTACTGTAGCTCTCTGCCGCCTGGTTTCGCTAGATCTTGACCGCCAGCTAATCCACGAGTCAGGGCAGGATGGTGCTGGAGCAGTGCCGTTGCGGCAAGTGCTCGACGGGCTCGAGCGGGCTGCCACTCACGTTTTCGAAGGGCTGGCCGCTGATATTGACGGACTTGGTTTCGACTGGCAAGCGGTAGTTGCTCGGCGCTGGTCGGTGATCAAGTCGCGGCCCGATGAGCGGGTGGCTCGGCCCTCAGCGGACGGGCAATGAGCTATCGGGACTTCGTAGCCCGCAAGTTGCAACTGCCGGCCGGTGACGGGTTCGCCCCTTACTGGATGCCGGACTGCCTCTATGACTTCCAGAATCATCTAGTCGAGTGGACACTCGCCGAGGGGTGCGCGGCGAACCTGATAGAATGTGGTTTGGGCAAGAGCGCAATACAACTCACAGTCGGGGATAATGTCGTAAGACACACGAACAAACCTGTTTTGTTGGCAACGCCTTTCGCCGTTTCGCACCAAACGATTCTTGAGGCCGAGAAGTTCGGCATTGACGCGGTCCGCTCTATCGACGGCAAGTACCCGCCAGGCCCCCGCGTGGTGGTCACGAACTTCCAGCGTCTCCAGCACTTCGACGCCAGCGCATTCGTCGGCATTCTGATCGATGAAGGATCCGTCCTCAAGAACGTGATCGGTAAGACACGCCGCCTAATCCAAAGAATGATGAACCGGGTCCGGTATCGATCGCTCTACAGCGGGACGCCGGCGCCAAACGCGTTTATCGAGCTCGGCACTTTCTCTGAGGCGCTGGGGCGACTGCGCGAAGATCAGGTCAAGGAACGCTTCTTCCGACAAGTCGACGGGCCGACAATCGCGCGATGGTCAAAGGGACAACGGCACAGCGGCAGAGCCGACATGCACGCTCAAGGGTGGCGCTTTCGCGGTCACGCCGAAGAGCCGTTCTGGAAATTCGTTTCGAGCTGGTCGCGGAGCGCCCGCAAGCCTGGCGAACTCGGATTTCCGCATGAAGACCACCTCTATGAGCTGCCAGGACTGATACAGCGAGAGCACGGCGTCAAGTGTGAAAAGCCCTTGATCGATGGGGACGGCCAGCGTTTGCTTATTCCACCCCAAGCCCGCGGGGTGAGTGAGCAACGGGCGGAGCGCCGCACAACAATGGTGGCACGGTGCGATAAGGCGGCCGAGCTCACCGACCACAAAGAGCAGGCGATCATCTGGTGCGAGCTGAACCCCGAAGGAGAACACCTTGTCCAGGTAATTCCTGGCGCTGTCGAAGTAGCCGGCCAGGCGGTTCGGTATGGAAGCACGGTTGCATGGCGAGCTCCAAAGGGTGACATCCACATCCAGAAGGAAGCGGCGATCCTGGCATTTGAGCACGGAGAGATCCGCGTCCTGATCACCAAGCCGAAAATCTGCGCGTGGGGGCTCAATCTTCAGAACTGTCACCGGATGGTTTTCCTCGGCGCCATGAATTCCTTCGAGGCGTGGTACCAGGCGATCCGCAGATGTTGGCGCTTCGGTCAGGCGCATGAGGTCATCGTGGACCTGATCACCACCTCCGGGGAGTCGCGAGTTCTGTCCAATCTTCTCGCAAAGCAGAAGCGCGCCGATTACATGTTCGGAAAGCTGGTCGGTTATATGAACGACGCCGAGGGCGTCAGTCAACCAGACATTTACACCCAGGGAATGGAGGTTCCGGCATGGCTGTAGCAAAGCAGCTCGTCACTGACAAGTTCGCCCTTTACTGCGGCGACGCTGTTGAGGGCATGAAAGACCTTCCAGACAAGTCCGTCCATTTCACTCATTACTCTTCACCGTTCGCCAGCGAGGGGCGGGGCGCACTGTATCACTACGGCAGTGATCCGCGGGACCTCTCTAACTCAGCCAACTACAAGGAGTTCTTTGAGCACTTCGAGTATTTTGTTCAGGAGATGTTCCGGATCACTATGCCGGGCCGCGTGTCTATGCCACACTGCTGCGACATCGTCAACGATAATAGCGGAGCCGACACGTACACTGACTTTCCCGGCGACATCATCCGCTTATATCAACGGGTCGGATGGATCTACGGCGGCCGACATGTCATCTGGCGCAACGCCCTTGTCGTCCGTAACGCCACGATGGTCAAGGCTCTATTCCACAAGAACCTTTGCGAGGACAGCGCAGCGGCTGGCGTCGCTGTGTGCGACCAGGTGCTAGTATTCCGGAAACCCGGAGAGAATCCGGTGCCAGTCGAACATCCTACCGGGTTGCTCAACTATTCAGGGTCAGAGAAGATTCCCGCCGAGCTTCTGGCTCGCCAGGGCATGGAAGGCAACCAGATCTACAATGATTACTCACAATGGATCTGGCAGAGGTACGCGGCCGGAGACTGGAGAGATATCCGCTATGATCGCTGCCTGCCGAAATACACCGATCCGGACGATGAGACCTTCAGCGGCGCCAGCCCGGCTCACCCGCACCCGCTTCCGCTCGACGTGTGCGAGCGCGCCATCCAGTTGAAAACCAACCCTGGGGAGATCGTGGTTGACCCGTTTCACGGTGTTGGCTCCGTGCCATATTCTGCGGTATCTCTCGGTCGCATCGGGATGGGTTGGGAGCTCAAGCCGGGCTATTACGACCAGTCGGAAATCTACGTCCAGGCTGCTGCTGAGAACAAGTTCGTCGATGATGAGAACCGACAGTGTGACATCTGGGAAACGGCAGCCGGATAGGTCCCCTCTTGCTCATGCCATTAGATGAAGATCGATGCACGGATTACCATTCTGGTCGGTGAAACCACTACGATCAAGATCCGGGACAAAGAGGCGGAGGTGGCGCCGTAATGAAATTATGTACGGCTTGCCCTGGCTGCGGCTTCTGTACAACGCCAAGAAGCTCGGAACGCTCTGCGCGGTTTGTGAAACTCCGGTGGTTGTGGACATCTTGGAAAGCTACGAGATGCGCGAGAAACGAGCCGCAGAGGTGGAGGAATTCAACCAGCTTCTCAAAGGACTCGGCGACCCCGCCCCGTCCTCGAAGGGGACCATGCCATGAACACGATTCCAGTACCAGAGCTCGGGGGGTCCGCCGCCATGTACCGCGCTGTGATGGGGGCGGCAGCGACCCTGATCCGCGAAGCTTGGCTCGACCCCGAGGAGATCACCGAGCCCCGCTCGGAACGGCTAAAGACCCAGGGCGTAGCTTTGCGGCGTCTGCTCGACAAGGGCAGCCGGCCCGTCTGCAAGTGGAACCGCATGGGCGACGATGACGACTTAGGCTGGGACACCGGCTGCGGCGATGCCTATAGCATCATCGACGGAAAGACGCCGACCGAGAACGGGATGAAGTTCTGCCCGTTCTGCGGAGGCCGTCTTGTGGAGCTCGAGCTTGAAACCGAAACGGAGGTAGCGGAGTGAAGACCAAGATGTCCCGGCAGGAGCTCGACGCGATCGCGCGGCGGACCGCCGCCGCTGAAGATGCTACCGAGGTCGCCGTGTCGTTCGAGATCGTTCGGTCAGCGCTCAGCATCTTGAGGAGCTCCGTGCTGGCGCCAGTCGCCCACGAAATTGGGAGAAAGGCGGAGCAAGCTCTCGATCAGATCCAGCAGGGCCGGGGCGCGAGTCCGGGCCTAACCGTTGAACGGGTCCTCGAAGAAGGCTGGAGCCTTGTGAACCAGAGAGATATAGCCCACGGGCCGCAATGGCGGAAGGGCGTCCGAGACTTCCTTGGATGGATCGAGCGACAGGCGGGGCGAGCGCATGGTGGTTCCGCGAAGGCGATCGAGAACTGCGAAAGCTGCCGCTGGTGGGCCGAGACGCGGGTGACGAACGCGGAAGATGATCCGTCACTACAGCCGGGTTTGCGGCTCGGAGTCTGCGGGAGAGGCTTCGGTCAGCCGGTGGGCGGCTGGTGCTGTGTTGCCGATTACGAAAAGAGAACAGCGAAGGTGACGCCGTGAGCCACTTCGAGATCTTCGCCCTGATGCACCCGTTCTGCCCATTCTGCCACTCCCGGCAGTCGCGGCTCTGGACGGGGACCGGGCTCTTCTGCGGCGCCCTCGACTGCTACCGCACCGAGAAGCCGGCCGTCGACCAGGACGGCAACCAGGTCCGCGCGTCGGAGGGTCTGCCGGCCAACCTGATGGGCGATCTGTTGCGGATGCGCGCCGCGCCAGTTCCACCGCCGGGGTCAGGGATGAGCTCGACGCTCGCCGGGGTCATGGACGAAGATGTCTACGCCTAGCAGCAAGGCCGAATTAGTTCTCGCCCAAGCGAAGCGAGCGAAGACCCCTGGAGAGTGCTCAGCAGTAGGCCGGTCGGTAGCTCAAGTCGCCCCGAGTGCCAGCCACGAAGAGATGGACATGCTCGACGAAGCGATGAGAATCGCCCGCGACACGTTCGAGGCGTACCGTACCGGCCGGGTTGTTTCGATCCGCAGGCCAAGGACGGCCCGCCCTTGACTATAATCCTGGAGCTCCGAGACGGATTCGAACCGCCGACCCGCTGCTTACGAGGCAGCCGCTCTTCCGGCTGAGCTATCGGAGCTGAAGTGGTCAGGGACCGGGGTCGGAAAAGCAGAGCCCCGTCGGACCCACTGCGGTGATAGTCGCGGCTAGCTGCTCGAGCACCCCGAGATCATTCCCGCCTTCCTCGAGTCTCGCCACCTCGTCTCGGTGCTGAGAGAGGGCCGACGCGAGCTCGGCTTGGCGCAGCCGCTCCGACTTGGCGCCCATCATCAAAAAGAACTCGAAGACCTGCCGGGCGGTGACAGCGGGGAGCCAGGCGTAGTCGTCGATCCCGGCACGGACCGCCTTGCCGGACGCGCCGTCCCAGTGCTCCTCGAGCTCGGCGTGGAGCGTGGTGGCGTAGCCGAAGATAAGGTCCTGGGCGGGGACGTCGACGTTGACTCCGCGGGCCTCGATGCGATCGATAAGGGCGGCGGCGTAAAAGGCGGGGTCAGGCATGGACTTTCTCCTTTGGTGGGATGAGCCTCCACCGTATCACGGACCCGAAGAGAACCCAGAGCGGCAGATAGCACAGCACGGCCGCCGTCTTCGGCGCCACGGCGTACAACGGCCAGGCCACAAGGGCGCAGCTGAGCGCCGCAGCGGCAGCAAGTGTCAGGCGGCGCGGCAGCCGTCGAGATGTCCGGCGCCAGATGTCGAGCAGTGTCGCGATAGACGCGGGGCCGAGCACCAGCAGAGCCCAGCGCGGGATGACCGGGTCGACACCGCCAAGCGCCTCGATCACCGGCCGAGCGAAGGTCAGCGCCGCACAGATACAGGTGGCCGACCACAGCCAGCGAGTCCAGGACCACGGCCAGGAGGTGAGACTGAGGCCGGCGCCAAGTGCGAGAACGGCGGTGATGATTTTGAACTCAATAGGCACCTGACGATTCTGACCGCGCCGGTGCTGGCGCGCAACCCTGAAGCCCTCGGCGTCCATCCTGGTGCTGGGAGTCCGCGCTATAGCCCTTCAAGCCACGCGATGAAACAGCGCAGACTCTCGTGGACCTGGTGGCGGTCCTCAGGTGTGGAGGCCGTACCGTGCTGGCTCTGGATCTCTTGGAGCCGGTCAAGCGCGGCAGCTATCTCTCCATTCTGCTCGGAGTAGCGACTTCGGTACTCTTCTAGGTGAGCTCGAAGCCCGCTGAAGTACTCGGCCGCCCTGTCCCTTTTCATGGGCGGGAATCTTAGCAGAATGCTTGCCCGGGCCGCAAGCGAAAAGGACTAAGGTTAGGGAATTCCCAGGATTTCGGCAGCTACCCTGAGCCCCAAGATGACGATAAAGCCCCAGATGATTACCAACTGTATCGCTTGCTTGCCGATGCGTCCGTCTAAGCGGAGCGTCTCGCCGTCGAGGCGGCCTTCGATCTTGCCGATTCTCTCGCGGTCGGCGCCGGCGGCTTTGAAGGCAGTCGCGATGGCCTCGATACCCGAAGCTGACGCTCCCTCCCGTGCCCTGTCTTCCCGGATCATCGCGAGAAGCTCCAGAAGCCGGTCTGATAGCTCGTGGAGCTCGCCTTGGATTTGCTTGCCCATCACGGCCACGGCGGTCGTAGCGTTCTCGGAAGCTTCCACTGCCGCTTCCGAGGCGGCCTGGGACGCCGCGAACTTTGCTTCGATGAGCTTCCTGACTTCTTCGAGGAGTGCTATCTGGATGGGATCGTCCGCCATGGGTGGCGATGGTAGCACACGGGCAGAACGGGCGAAGGTGTGAAAATAGTTCTTGACACCCCGGCCCGCGGTGTGAAAAGATACAGGGCATGGCGACGAACCCCAACGGACCCGCGGTCAAGACCAGCGTCAGTATGCCGAGCGGTATTCTGCGCAATGCACAGAGAGAGGCCCGGGTCAGAGAGATGACGTTCTCGGCCTACGTCCGGGGGCTCGTGATTGCGGATCTGGGGTGGGAGACGCGCGCCGAATTCCCGCAGCGGCCCACAAGAAAGAAGAAGTGTCCTCAGTGCGGTTTCTTATTCATCGTCCGGGATCCGGATCGCCAATTCGATACGTTGATTCCATGCCCTGAGTGCGTGCTGAAGCCCGGCGACCGAGTCAGTGTTCTCGGGCCTGCCCCAGAACCAGATGAAGAAGTTGACCCGTGAGTATCTGGACACACGTAGCGGCCGTGATTCGCGTCGACGGAATAGCGGCACTTGATGGGTCACCGCCGGACCTCGGCAAGACTTGTACCTTCGAAAGCCCCGAGGCTGACTGGGAGGCTTGCGACGTTCCCTGTGGGAGCGAGGGGTCGCTAGACTGGAGCCTACACACCAGCCCGCACGAATCCAATCGATTGGGCGGCGGCATGACTGACGTTGCACGCGACCGCCGCGGATTGCATGGGAAAAGCCTCCCTGCCAGCGGCGGTCGCGTGGAGCGTCATTGCGTGAAAGGGTCGCCGTACAGCCTGGCATTGCTGAGTGGTAGAGCCGGAGGAGACCACCGATCAAGCGTAAGCTCCGGTAGGCTGGCGGCCCGTTGTGAAGGCGATGAAACCAGGACCGACAGCGGCAAATCGCCCTGGTGGAGCAATGGTCGGCGTACGCGCGGGGCTGACGGCGCCTTATCCGCGCGGCACGTAGATGGAGGTGTCCGTGGGACTGGTCGTAACCCAGGCCAAGCGGTGAGAGACCGCGGGGCGGTGCAATCCCGTCACTATTCTGACGTTGCAGCAGACCGCCGTCGGCAATGTGCTCTCTCAGCCGTTCCGGTCGAGAGGGTTGGCGGCGGCCTCCTGGAGCGCCAGCTAAATAGCGGGCCTTTGGGCGCGCGCCTGGCGGCAACGCCAAGCGAAAGGGCGACCGGCATATCGTCGACGCAAGCATCGGCGATAGTGTGCGAGCCCAACCTCGGCGAGCTACCCATAGTGATCGATCCGGTGCCTCGCTGCTGCGGCTTGCACGCGGTTTCGTTGACCCGCCGAGACCTGGTAGTTTTCCAGGCGCGACCCCAAGGGCCTGGCCTCGCCTTCTCACCGCTCCGAGCTACCAGGGGCGTGACTCCTTCCCAACCGACCCACCGCTGGCCCGCTACGGTAGCACGGGCCGGCAATCCCCAAGGGAGACAGCATGAAGAGCGAGAAACGTTTGAAGGAAAGAGCAAAACGGAAGGCCGCCAAGGAGCGCGCGATGAGCGCCCCTGGTCGCAGATCGGCCTATGCGCGAAAGATCAGCGGCGACTATCCGCCGAACAGCCCGTACCGGAACCGGTGGGAGGATTTCACGCCTCTCGGGGCGTTTCGATAGTCTGGAATTCCGGAGACCGGCCCCGGAGCAAAAGCTCAATCTTGACCGGACGAATGGCGAGTAACGTCGGCGTGGCCGATCGCATAATCCTGGCTGAGCCAGGGGTCGCTGTCATGAAGTCCTCGAGAAGCCGGATTCTCGAATCTTTGGCAGGCCCCGGCACGGTTGAGAAGCCGGCCGCCCCGGTTAGCATGGTGGGGAATCGAGGGGCGTGTTCAGCGAAGAGTAGATCGGTAACGGCTGGTCTAAGGTTAGCTGGCGATTCCGTGCATAAGTCCCTCGGGGGCTGCGAGAGATTCGAGACCAGAGCCATGAGCTGCAAGCCGGAGACCTTCCCGGCTCAGTCGGATGGTGCGACGGCTGGCGCCTGTCGCCCCGGCTTGCAGCTGGCGGCTCTACTCCCTGCAATTGCCGAGCCCTGAACCAGGGGCCGGAGTATCCGCATCGGTTGTGTCTCGCTTGGTCGTAGCGGGTTCCTCCTCCGGCTCCTGGTTGACGGCTCTGGATTCAGATGGACCGCGAAGCTCTCGGCGTTGTGTCGGGGGCGTGCTGGTGGACCGGAGCCGCTTTAACCTTCTGAGGTGAAAAAATGGAACAGGTCAATCTGTTACTGATCCCCGGTCTGACCACCGTGCTCGCCTGGATCATGATCTGGGCCGTCGGCAAAGTCCCAAAAGCGCTGATGGTTCCCGTCGTGCTCCCGTTGCTCGGGCTGGTCGCGAACTGGATGCTTGTCCAGGTCGGCGCCGACAACGTGACGCCGGCTCTGGCGCTTTTCCTTGGCGCGTTCGCTGCCGCGCTACACAAGGCGATTGAGCACCTCGGTGGAGCGGCCAAAGCCATCTGGAACAAGCGCAAGGGAGTCGGGCTCCGGTTGCCGATGACCACCGCGGCGCGCCACAAGTAAGCTTCTCAAACCGGTCGCCGGACTGGTCCTCCCTGGGTTCCGGCGGCCGTCTTTTTTCCAAGACTAGAAGGAGATATTCGATGAGCGACACAATTGGAATCCGCTTCGATCGATTGGCGGATGCGTTCGAGTTCGTGGACCTAGGTTCCCTCAGTACAACCGAAGTGGAGCCGCCCCCAAACCACGAACCCGATACCGAACTTGGAAGTGCTCTAGCCAAGATCTGGCGCGATAACTACGAGACCGGAGTCGGATTTGAAAAGGCTGTAGTGACCAATTGGACCTACATGGGGCCAATTCTTCATGGGTTTCTGTCTGACCCCCGATATGCTGCCGCTTCCGGCGTTTCGATTTGGGCGGCGGCGAGGATAGCGCTTCGGGAGTATTTCGTCTCCCGCCTGACTCTTCGTCCGCTGATCACCAAGATCGGCATCGGAGGCGGCAAGTTCGGCTGTAAAATCATCGTCGGGACGAATCCCGGTGCGACGTTGCTGCGCTGGCTGGATCATCCTGGAATGGCGCCCGGCATCCCGCAGGGTCCCAGTCTTCTCGAAGAGCTCAAGACGCCGCCATGCATTGCGCAAGACGCGAGCCTCGCCGGGATCGACGTAACAGACCCCGGGATTGACGAGTCCCTTATGGGGAAGTGATGGACGAGGCCCGGAGGAGTATCGTTGTTTTTGGCCTCCTCGGCCTTTTGTTCGCTAGCTGCTCCAGTCAGGTGCTGCGGCTCGCCGTCCTCGACAGCGACATGGAGCCGACAATCGGCATCCAGGAAATCGGCGGATGGGCTCGGGGCGCAGCAGGCACGGAGATGTCTGCTGAAATCGACGGGCGCCTCATCACCTGCGTGGCTCACCGCTGGGAGCGCGGCCAGCTGGCCTGTATGCGGACGCCGCGGGATGAGCCGTGGTGGTGCGGCGGGTGGAGGTGCTTCGAGCGGCGAGAGCACGAAAGCAAGGTACCATGACCGTCGAAAGCCTGCGGCTACGTCTGGCCAAGATCCGAGATGATCACGTGCTCTCGGCGGCTGTGGCGCCAACGCAGCAGGGAGCGGATGCCCATCTGATGGTGGTTTCTGTGCTCGACGAAGTCAAAAGGGCAACGGTCGCCCCGGCAACACGGCAGGCCAACTATAGGAGAATGAGCGCATGAGCAAGCCGCCTGAGATTACGAAAGAAGACCTGCCGCCGCAGGCTGCCCCGGATAAATACCCGGGCATCGGCCTCGGCCCGTGGAGAGTCGAGCGGGAGCTTTGGGACGGCAAGTGGTGGCGCACTGCGATAAGGAGCAGGGACGGGAGTTGCTTCTGTGCCGTCTATCCTCGCGAGGAACTCGACGACGACGGGTTGCCGAACTACAAGGCCGAGGCCGTGCTACGCCGGGCAGCGTACGCCCATAACCAGATGATCAAGAAGCCTCTCTATAATTGCTCATTCTGTCACCGCCAACGGAGCCAGGCTACTTTTCTTGTCATGGCTGACCCTGTTTGCATCTGCGATCGATGCATCGAGACTTCCCGCGCCATCTGTATCGACAACTCGCCCAACAGGATCGAGCCCGTCGACGAAAAAGGGCCAAAAGAAGCGCGGGCCGAAGGGGCTGGAGAATGAACGACTACAGACCCGGCGGCGGTTACGTGTTCGAAGTGTCTACGGCGATGAAGAAGATCGACCTGGAACAAAACACAGGATTCAGAGCCGGTCTTCATACTCCGCGCCCGAGACATTCTCGCGCCGGCGCTGGTCAAGACGTGGGTAGCTTTTGCGAGGACCCACGGGGTCAAGATGGGCAAGCTCAGCGAGGCTTCTGGGCTTGCGGTCACAATGGAACAGTGGCAGCGAGAGCACGGCAGCAAGGTGCCTGACTAAATGAGGCCAACACGTGAAAAAGAAACTGTGCCAACTTAGAGAAGAGGCGACCGCAAGGGGTAAAAAAGAGCGCCAGGAGCGCGCGGGGATTTTCAAGGAATTCCCTCAGCTTGAGCCTGGCTGCCTGACCAACGGGCGGACCCGCATATGGATGCCGATTCAGAATCTTCGGCGGAAGGCGCAGGGGTTGCGCAGATCGGAGGCCAACACGTGACGCATGCCGGAGCGCAAGGTGTCGGACGAATAGCGACCATTGCCACCGCGCTCGTGCTGACCGGGTGCTGTCTCGGATTCGACGAAGGCCCCTGCGACTTGCGAAGGGCTGCGGCGACTGCACCGCTGAGCAGTAGCGTAGTGTGTGGCGACAACAGCCCGGCGCGGCCGGCGCCGAATCACCACCTCGGGGCGGATTTGTGGACTCAGTTTCAACCTATGGATTTTTGCTCCGGGGCGCAGTGCCCGCCTTTGCCGGCGGCGAGAGATCGTTCGCAGTGGGTCTCGACGACTCGCGAAGATCTATTCGAGGCTGTTACTTGTCCGTCGTCCGCGAGATGCATCGTCACGAGAAACGCCACGATCGGGGTGTGGCGAACCGATCTAATCGAGGGGCGGCCGGTGCCACTTCGGAACGCCACCGGGTGGGATAACATCTGCCAGGAGTCGGGGCAAGACGGATGCTGGCTTGCTTTTCCCGAGTATGGCGAAAACGCATTCTACCTAGACGAAGCCGAAGCCGTGTATCTGCCCTCTGGCGAAGCCGTGATCGCCGCCTCCGGCCGTTCCACCGTCGGCGCGTCCCTCTGGCGCCTCGAAGCACCAGCGGCCGATGAGCGGCTGCGCATCCTCTACCAGGACGTCGCCAGCCGGTCGACAGCCGTGGACCTGGTCGAGCTCGGCGGCCGGTACGCCGTCGCCTGTGGCGTGCTGGGCTGCCACGTCTACGACGCGGACGCAGCATTGGCGCTGCCGGCGCCGTGCCTGGACGATAACTTGACAGAATTAGCTGAAAATGCCCAGCTGCTTCCGGAGCGACACCCCGGAAGTTATACAGGCTCTTGCGGGGTGCGGCTGGGCGAGATCGGGGACGGGGAATCCTTCGCAGTAGTGAGTTCGTTGACCGCACAACAGGAGGTGATGCGCAGTGAGCCCCTACGAGTTCGAGACGACGGACGCAGAAGTGGGTCGCCGGATGTAGACTCGGAAGATGGCGGAACGTCCGACCCGTTCGCTGTTTTCCGAGCCGCAGAACTTGAGGAACCCGTCGAGATATTGAGATGGCTCGTTGCCACGCAGGAAGCTCAGGGGAAGGTCGCCGAGGCGGCCGGAACCCGTCACCGCATCGCCGCGGTCCTTTGGGAGCTCGCTTCGCTGGAGGCGACTATCTACAGCCGCGCCGCGGTCCACGGTGGCGCCATCTACTTGCTCGCCGGCACCAGCTTTTCCGCCGAGCTCTGGCGCGTCAACCTCGAAGACCCGACCAGCAGTGAGCTGATCTGGAGCACCACCGAGCCCGCCCGCGGGGTCACGCTGTGGTCGGACGGCGTCAGCCTGTGGGGCGCGATGGTGATCGCCCAGGGTCCGACGCGGACCGTCAAAGTCTACGACTTCAGCGCCGGAGGATTGCAGATCGGCAGCTTCGACGTTTCCGGAACCCCGTTCGCGACCAAAGACTATCTGTCCTACGGTGAGGGATGGGTGTACTACGCGCCCGCCACCACCTTCGCCGGCGCCGGCCGGCTGGCAGGAGGTTACCGCGAGCGCTTCTTCGACGTCTCGCAAGCCCCGACGATCACCATGCTACCGAGGGGCGAAACGTTCACGGACCCGTGCAGCGGCCAGCAGGTCGACTACTGGGGCTACATGTACCCGGCAAACGATCTCGGCACACGCAACGTCCTCCCTCACCGCGGGAGCTTCGTCGGGGATATCTTCTACCGCGCGGCGTTCGGGGTGCTCGACGGGCACCGGATGCCGGAGCATGTGGCGCCGCCGGATGAGGGCTTGATATTCGAAAGCGGGTTTGAGACTGGCGACACAGGAGAATGGGAATGAATCTTGTCGAAGGGCTTCTGAAAGCCAACGAGGAATCGCGTCAGTTCATCCGCGAGATAGAAGAGACGGCAAAGATTTTGCCGGGGTCTGGTGCTGGCCTAGACGTAGACAAAGGCGATCACCAAGGGGTTGATCAGGCAAACCGAGAGAGCGATTGCCTCTGGAGACATCATGGAAATGATGAAGGCGGCTGCCGCGAACGGCCTTGGTGCAGATGAGGCGAACGGTGACACGGGGGAGTGGCAGTGACCGACCTTCGAGACATAATGCAGCCCCTGACGGACGCGCCGCCATGATTGAGAACGTACTCTCTTGCGGAGAGAACCCCGACGCTGGTCGCCGCTGTTGCGCGGACTGTTGCCATCTACAGGCGGCGGTGAGCTGGTGGTGTGTCAGCGATGAGGCTGTAGAGGCGAGAGGGACCTCGATCCCAGGTGTCCGCGATTGCGTATTCTGGCAACCCGCTAAGATCCGCAAGGGGGCGCGGCAGTGACCTCCCGAACCGTGACCCGAACGATAGTTACGCCGGCCGCGCCGGGTTCACCAACCAACGCTCCTCCGCCGCAGTGGGTTCGCCTGGTTGTAGATTCTGCCGGGGTCACGTCGCCCGCAACCTTCTCCCTAGAGCTCTACGTCCCGAAGCTGTCATGGTGGCAGCGGGCCAAGCTCCAAATCAAGCTTCGCGCTCTGCTATTCTGGGCTGCCCTGACGTGGCCGATAGGGGCGGTGGATGACGCCTATCTGGAGCACATGAGGCTGCGGAGCTTCGGACGAGAGCGAAGGCTGGCGATGCGAAGGAGGGGGAAATGAAGGATAGAGAGAGGCGGGATGGCTGACCTGTGGAAAGTGGTTGCCGTCAGCGAGGTGGCGATAGTCGTTCTGATCGTTGGCGCCTTCGCTGTGGCGTGGCTTCTAGTCAGGATCTTCCCGACGCACGACGAAGGACCGGACCTGGGCCTATTGCTTGCGAAGGCCGACATGCTCCGCGAGTTGGTGCGGTTGCGCGATGATGGAGTGATCGACGACGAGACGGCGGCGGCGATTGCGGAGACGCTGGAATGAATGCTGCTAGGAGATACCTCGTCGAGTGGCACGTCAAGCGCAGCGTAGATGCAAAGCCTTGTTCTGTGATCGTTGCGGCCTACGATGCCCGAGACGCTGCTTTCCAAGCCGGTGAGCCGATGGGGAGATTCAAAAGCGACGGCTACCCAAGGCTGTGGTCTGTAGATCCGTGCGACGACGATGATCGAGCTCAGCTGACCGAAGAGGAAAATCTCGCCTGTAAAACCGCCTTCGTTGGTGCATCAGCCGAGACCAGCGAACTGCTGGCGATCATCGAGAGGCTTACGAGTCCTATTGGCAGGAGCTTGAAAACCAAAGATGCGCCGCCTCCAGATGTTGAGACTTCGGGCGCTCCGATGGACCGATCCCCGATCCGGACACACCATACTCACGTGATCGACGGTGGTGACTGCGGGGCGCTCGACTTCGACCAGACTGCCGAGCTAGCGGAAACCTTCGGCCGGGAAGCGCAGTTTGACCCGACCGCCACAGCTCGTGAGCGCAGCTTGGCCGCGGCAGTGTTGATGCTCTGCGAGGAGCGTCGTCAGCGGGGGACGTTCGCCGACAAGATTGAAGATCTTGAGCGGTCCTTGGACTCTGTGGAGCAAAGTCTCAAGACAGGACGCGGCCGATAATGGTATCATCCCCACATGAGCCACGGAGAGAAAGTCAGCGCGTACCGCCTGGAGCTCCACCGGCTGCTCTCGGCCCTAGCCGCCGAGCTGGTGGCTGAGCACGGGATTGACGAGTTCCAGCGCCGCACCCGGCTCGACAAGCGGGTCCTGCCGCGGCTTCTCGACCCCGGCAAGGCCCGGCAATGGAGCCACGCGCAAGGGATGGCGATCGCGGCGGGGTTCGGATGGGGGCCGGCGGAGTTGATGGCTAGGGCGGCGGCCGCCGGCGCTGTCAGCATCTCCACCCCCGGGCTGACAGCCCATCACCTTCCTTCTCTGCCAGGGTGGGTGCTCAAGCTTACGCATCGCGTCGACCTCAGTGACCCTGAGATCTTCGCCGACTTCGAGTCCTGGAAGCTTGAGGACGGTAGTGAGGACGGCCTACGGGTGCTTGTCGAACGATCGGAGGCGCCATGAGAGTTCGCCCTGGAGCCCCCGAGATCGGCAAGCGGTGGAGCGACCTTATCTGGGAGCCGCACGACCTGTTAGCCTTGGCTATACTCGCCGTATTCCTCTGGGAGATGTTGCCGTGAGCATCATCGCCCCCATCACTGGCCTCACTATCGACGGCAAAGATGTCAGCCCATGGATGCAAAGTGCGTCGTGCGCAACGCCTTCGCCAGCCGAGTCTGTTGACTATCTCGCCGGGCTGGCCTCCGGTACCGTCCGCTTTCGATTGATCCCAGACCCGCCGAGAACCTACTTCGCTCACCCGGCCGTTGCGCACCGCTTAGAGCTTGCTGGATTTCTAGGCGCTAAAGTCTACGTCAGCCATGCCGTCACGATCCAGAACCGCTTCCCGCGGTCCAAGCGACGAAGAATCCGCAAGAAGTGGGCGAAACGGCCCAGTAACCGCGAGCCGGCGATTCTTGAATACGACGCATTCATGTCTTCTCGGCGAAATGCGAGGCCGCTCTATGAATGGTAAACCGCGCCTCATAGAGAGGCTCCGCAAGGATGGCATCAAAGCGCCCGACAGCTCACTAGAGCCGCTAATGAACACGTCGCCGCGTACTCCCGGAGTTCCCGGCTGGCCCGAGAAAATGCTTAGCATCGGCGGCACTGAACTGGGGTGGCCAGCGACCCTAACGGGGTCAGAGACGACTGAGCAAAAATCATCGATCACCACCCGCTGCCCCGAGTCCGAGGCCGGAGAGTCCAATGAGCGCGAGGACTGAACTCAGCAGCCCCGGCTATGCTGAATGGCGCCGCCGCGTCCTTGCTGCCCCGGTCATCGTAGCCGGAGACCAGTCCGACGAGTCGGGGGACGATCTTTACCCGGTCTTCGATCCTGGCTCCCCTGGCTGGTGGCTTGGCGCGTACCGACGGAAGTCGACCGCAGAGCGTGCCGCTCGCCGGATGATGGGAGAGGCGGTGGCGCCGTGAGTTCCAGCAGAGGCTTAGCCTACAAGAGGCAACAGGGGCACAGGGCGAAGCAACGAGCCCGGAGACTGTGTCAGCTCTGGGAGATCGAGGCGAACCCCAGAACGGTCGGAATTATGGCCGGGGTCCGTCGCTGGTGTTCGTGCTGGATCTGCTCTCAAAATAAGCGTCGTGCCGCCGGCCCGCCGTTGTCAGAGATAAGGAGGAAGTCAGATGGACGAAGTGGGACTAGTGTCGAAGATAGAACAAGTCAGCAATGACCTGTGGATTGACTGCATAAAAGAGGCCAGGAGCATGGTGATGGGTGGGTCCGCGAAGGCGGATCAGCGCGGCCGGACGCTCGAAATAGACATGCCCAAGGTCTGCGATGAGCTTCCGGAGATCCTTGCGCGAGCGCGCGAGATCTATGACGCCGCGCCGAGTCAAGAGCCGTCTGAGGCAGACGTCCTTGAGCTGGGGGCAGCAGCTCGGCGCCTTGAGAAAGTCGGAGCCTGACGGGGGAACTCCAGTGGCCCACCTCAATCCCAACATCGTCGATGTCACAATCTCCGGAGACGATTACAGCATGGATGCTAAGTGGACGGACCGCGGCCTTGAGATTGTCTGCAACGGCGTTGCGTTCTTCATGCGCGCCGACGACGGCGCATCTCATCACCTGGCCTTTGACTCGCAAAGCGGTGTCTTGACAATCGACGGTGTCCCGGCAGACAGGGTTGAGCCATGAGAGATGACGACCTCGACGACCGACTGCTCGGCATCGTGATCATGGCGTGTATAGCGCCCTCGCTCTGGCTTGTTGCGGCGCACATAGTCGCACTTCAGTTGGTGCAGTCGGAGGCGAGCTCATGACCTGGCAGCTCCTCTACCGCCCCCACCCCGACGACACCGGCGGCACCTGGCATAAGAACTCCGCCGAGGAAGCGGTGGACGAGCTCGCAACCTTCGAGGCCACTGAGCTTGACAACCTAGTCGGCGCCGGCTGGCGGACAAACGACGCGGCCGCGGCGAACACCCAAGCCCTGAGAAAGAACACGAGCTCAGCCGCCCGCAACGCCCGGGGCGCGGTGGTTGACTTCGCCAATGCTGCCCGTGAGACGGTCCTGACTTGCGACGCGGGGGCGCCGGCCGAACTTAATGTGGTTTTTCTCGACGGCTCGTCGACGGATATCGTCAGCTCAGCGGACTTGACGACCTCGGCAGCATTTTCCTACCTCGGCATCTTCCGCTATCGTCCCCAGATTAAGCTCTCGGCGATTCCACTCCTGGCCTGGTTCGGCTCTGGCGCCACCGACGGATTCGCGAATACGACGGTGGACTGGTACATCGGCATCGCCACCGCCACCGGCTTGGTTACGGGGAATTTTCACCGCTACAACGGAGCGGCCGCAACCACGATTACCGGCACCACCCGCGTCGACCATGGCCAAATCTTCGCTGTGGCCATCACCTGTGACGGCTCGACGACGGGCAATCTGTACGTGCGGGTCGCTGGCGGCAACTTCGCGTCCGAGGGTTCGGCTACGATCCCGGCGCACGTCTCGACATCGACCGAGACGATCACTATCGGAAACGATAACGCAACGTCGCCGACCTACACCGCGTTGGAAGTCGGCCCGCAATTCTTCGTGACCGCCGAGTTGACGGCGGCCGAGCTCGACGCCATCATCGACGATATGCACGACGCCCACCCGTTCGACGGGCTGCAAATGAGCTGGCAAATGCTGGCTGCCGATTCCGGCACCACCACGTTGACTGACGCAGCGGGGAATCACGCCGGTACGGCACCGAACGCCTGGGTAGAGCGGAGAAACCCGTTCGCCCCGCTAAGGTGGGAAGAGCCCGTCTTCGGGCCGATGGCACGCCGAACGGCGCTCAGCTTCGGCGGTGAGGGGTCAAACGCAGATGCCGTAACCGCGGCTACCGCCGACATCCTGGAAAATTGCTCGATGGTCTTTGGTGGCGTCCGATTCCCGCCCACACCCCAGAGCGCTATGTTGGCGCTTTGGGGTCCGGTGTTCGCCACTCGCGACATAGCACTGACCATACTCTCAACAGGGAAGCTTCAGATCTCCACAACACGCGGATCTACGCAAAAAACAGCGAACTCGACCTCTACTTTCGCTGATGGGTCCTGGCACGGCCCGATCCTGATCACAATCGACGAGCGCAATAGCGAGCTAAAACTCTACTCCGGTACCACCCTGGAGGCTACAGCAACAGGGTTGTCGGCATTTGCCGCAAGTGCCGTCGCCAAGCTGCTACTAGGAGCGCAGAGCCCGAACTTCAACGAGGCGCGGGTAGACATCATGGGGCCTGTCGTCGTAGTCGGCGGCATCCTCACCACGGCCGAGGCGCAAACGCTATGCAGCGGCGCGCCGCTGTCCAACGAGTTCGACCCACGTATCCGTCTCGCTTATACCCTATCCGATGCCACAGACGGAGTCCTTGACCACGGCGCCGAGGCGCTCAACCTCACAGTCACGGACTCGACGTTTTTGACAGACCAGGAAGTCCCCAACAGCCAGACCCGGCTCGAGGCTCTGCCGGAGCTCTACGGGCAGAAGGTGGTGGTGCCTTATGACACCGCCGCCGATGTCAACGAGCTCAAGATCCGGGTATGGGACCCGGCCACCGCCGACGGCTTCATCGCCGTGCGCTCGGCGCGCCTCTTCGAGGGTGTCTCTGGATCCCGCGGCCCGATGGGGCGAGATATGGGCCACGTAGATGTCCAGCCAGGAACGGGGCGGAACCCGCGGCGCCAGCTGAGCTTCACGGTCTGGCTGACGTTGCAAGAGGCCGCCCGCGTCCTTGCTCTTGCTGCCCGTCGCGCTGAAGTGGTGGTGGTCGGCTCGAAAACGAACGATATCGTTGGACAGAAGCTGGCGGTCATCCACGGCCGGTTGAGCCCGTCTGAGACTGGCCGCGATATGTTCGCCAAGGTGGCGGGCGATGAGTATCGCGTGGCCTACCGGATCGCAATCGACGAAGAATCCTGATGCAAACCCCTGAAGCAACCGCCGGCGCGTACATCATGGACCTTTTTCATGAATGGTGCGCTACAGAAATAGAGCGGCTCGGCGCGGAGGTCGAAGCCAAGCTGCTTCCAGGAGAAGACCCCGCCGAAGCCTCCCTCTACATCGAATATCAACAAGGCCACCCGCCAAGAGTCCGGCGACGGGAAGAAACGGAGAGCGAATCATGATCAAGATCACCCAGGGCATCCCCGCTGGCGCCGAACAGCTCGCCGAAATCGCGGTCACGGCTACCGTCGCGGATCTGGAATTCCTGTCCGACACAACTCTGCCGCCTGGCGGGTTGGCTGCTGGCTTCGAGATCAACTTGACGCTGATCGACACGCTAGTGACGAAGCTCCGCGGCGTACCAGGCCAGCAGCTCAAGGCCAAGGCGCAGGCGCTGGCTACGGCATTGTCTAATCTGTCGGGGCCGTAGCCCTTCAAGGGGCAATCTGCGGCGGCTGGACCACCCCGCCGTTGAGCTCGATCAGCTCAGTCTCGATCGACCTCAGCAGGCTATTCGTCGTAGATCTCTGGGCGCCGGCCGCTGACGCGATATTGAGCGCCACGTCACTGCTGAACGGGGAACCAGGGCTAAGTGGCCCACCACCACCACGCGGCCCGCCCCCTGGAGCACCGCCGCCGAGCGGTCCCCCCGGAAGCCCTGGGATTCCCGGGGGTCCGGGACCAAGAGGGCCACCGCCACCACCGAACGGGAAGCCGTCGCCGAGGATGCCGCTGATGGCCTCGATGAGTTGCTGAGTTAGCGCGCCGATGCCGCCGGCGCCGAGCACCCCGCCGGCCAGCGCCAGCAGGTTCTGCCCTTCAGCCGCAAGCACGGCGATGGCCTCCTCTTGCTGGAGCTGGGTGATGCCCTCGCCGCCCGCGGCCAGCCTTAGCAGCTCTTCGACCCTGGCTTGTGCCGCCGCAGCCTGGTCACGCTGTGAGAGACCAGAGAGCGGCCCCTCAGTCAAGGATCGGAAGAAGTCCTGCAACGAACCCGTCAAACGCTGGAATTCGGCGTCGAGCTCCATTTGCTCGAGCAGATCGATATCCGCGAGCACGTCCGCGAGATTGGTCCCCAAGGTCATGAAGACCGCGGCCGTGATCTCCATCGCCTCGTCGCGGAGCGCTTGCATCTCGGCCACGATGCGCGCGAACGGCGATTGCTGCGCTAACAGACCCTGCTGGATACGATCAAGAAGCGCCTGGCCTTGCGCGAGCTGCTGCGCCCAGAGATCGGCGCCGGTGAGGATGATCGACGCGGCGGATGAAAAGGCCCCGGCCGCGTTGTTGATTTCATTGCCAAGGTTGCCGAACTCGTCACCGAGCTCGAAGGCGGTATCGAACATCGAATTGATGTCATCCACAAGGCCCTGGAGCTCGTCGTCGAGCAGACCGAAGATCCGGAGCTGCTCCACCAGCAGCTCGAATTCGAGCCGCTTGAGTTGGAGCTCCATCCGGCTCTGCTGGGCCTGAAGCTCGGCAAGCCTCTCGGCGTCGCCGATGCCCTCGGCGAGAAAGATGCCGAGATCTAGAAGGCTCGTGGTCGCAGCTCTGCGCAGGAAGACATCAGCCTCCTCAAGCAGGTCGTTGTATTGATCCTGGGCTTGCGCAAGAGCAGCCAGGCCCGCTGTCAAATCGTCAGTGCTGCCGCCAAAAAGCGCGGCCTCAAGCTGGAGCTGGCCGACGTTCAGCCCCAAATCAATGATGTTCTGCTGGGCCTGGCCCAGAATGTCAGTGGCCTGTTCGAATGGGCCAAGAGCCGAGAACTGCTGGTCGAATGACCCCGCAAGATCGGACATCCTTTCCGCGAGCTCGGCAGTAGTCTCGGCGAGTGTCCGCTGACGCTCCTCCCTCAATTCAGTTTCGGCGCGGACCTCGGCCATGGCCGCCGCGGTCTCAATGAGCGCGCGGGCCAATTCGCCAGCCTCGGCGCCGAGCACTTCAGTAATATTCCGAATCTGATCCTGGATCGCGAACTGCTCCCGGAGATCCTCTAGCAGTTGGTCATTCCCCGCTGCTCGCGCCGCAAGCAGCTCCAGCTCTCTTTGAGCCGCACGGATAGCGTCCGGTGATGGCCCGGACGGCCCGCGCCCGGCGCGCCTGACACCCTGCGCCCGCTCGGCGTCAGAAATCAAGAGCCCTTCGAGGTCTGCTAGGGCCGCCTGGATCGCCTCGACTGCCCCAGAGGTCGCCGCCTCCATCACTTCAAGTGTGGTCTGAGCAACGCCCGCCATAGTGCCCATTTCCGTCGTGACTCCGGACAGGGTGTCGATCAGGAGGACCCCTGTCTCTACCGCATCGAGCTGTGTGCGCGAAAAGACTGTCACCTGCTGAGCGCTAGCCTCGCGAACAAGAGTCTCGGCCAGCATCACCTCGAGCTGTGCCATCTGGACCCTGATTTGAGCGTTGAACGCGTCGATTCTGATACCGGCGATCTCTTCCTCTGATTGCACAATGCCGAGGAGCTCGTCTCGGGTTCGGCCTAAAGCGGCGAAGGCGCCGGAAACGTCGATGCCTTCGGTGACGCCCGCGACGCTAATCCCGGCGCTCAACCCGGCCTGAATGTCGGCGAAAATCCCTATGAGAGAGTCGCGGATCTGGACCGCCTCCGGGCCGAGCCGATCGTCGACTAGGCGCAAGGCAAGAGCAAGCGTCTCCTGAAATCCTTCGAGCGTGTTGCCGACAAAGCTGGTCAACGCCTGCCTCACCTCTGGCTCGATACCGGTGACATCGCCTTGCGTCAAAAGTTGAATCACCGCGAAGGACAGCGCGTCCTGGATGCCTTCTTCCGTAGCGTCGAACATTCGACCCCACACCGCGATCCACTGCCCACTTCGAATCTCGATGTTAAAATTGGCTGGCAGGGTTTCCAGCGTCGCTCCGATCATGTCCAAGGTTTGGTTGATCGCGTCGGCAAAGGCATCGACGAAAGGCCCGAAGCTATCGATGAGCCCGCCTTCAACATTCAACACGTTGGCGTCGAGCTCGCCGTCAATCAACCGCAGCTCGGCAGCCGCGTCGTCGGCACCTTTCTTGATAAAATCGCCGATGATGCCCCCGACCACCTGCCCGAAAACTCCCCACCACGGACCGAAAAGTCCGCCGATCGCTTGGCCGATGTCGGCGCCCTCTGCCGAGAAGGTGCCCTCGCTTTGACCTCCGAGAACCCCGGTGGTTTGCTGGCCAGTGGAGCCTTGCAACGAACTGGCCAATGAACTGACCAAGGAAGCAAAGGCAGCCGCGGTACGCTTGCTAGCAACATCCACACGGTCGAGCGCTTGGGCCAATTCCTCTTGAGTCGGCACGCCTGCCGCCTCAATGTCGGTCAATGCTTGGCGAGCAATGCGAAGCTCATCAAGAGCGCCACCGGTTCCAAATATCGATTCGATGCCAGCAACCAGCCCGCCGGTGTCTCCGCCGAAAAGATCGCCAAGGATCGGCGCCAGCCCAGCCACCGCTCGCTGGAAAATTGGCGCCAATTCCTCGCCCGATTTCCGGTACATCTGCTCAAGTTGCGCCCCGAGCTGATCCATCGTCGCCTGTGTTGGCAAAAAGACATCTTGATCGATTTCAAGATCATCGAACGCGGCATTCATAGCGAAGACCATCTTGCGCGGGTCGAACGGCAGCGCGGCATCTCCAATCAGCTCGGTCTGAACTTCAGTGGAGCCGAAATCGATGATCGCTTGACGCAGTGCAATAATGCGGCTCCGCAAGGCGTCGATGCTCATAGCTGGAGCATCGGCCCCATCTTCAATACCCTTGCCCATCTCTTTACCGGCCGCCCCAAGATCGTTCAGGCTCTCGAACAGCAGCGCTAGCATTTTGTCGAGCTCCGCGGACTCCCGTTCATTCAACCGCAGGGCGACAGCCTGGGCGCGCAAAGCAGTAACGCTTTCTTCGATCTGCTCGGCCGTAGCACCTTCAGTGCTACGCAGATCGTCGAGGTCATCTTCATAGATCCTAATGTTTTGCGAAATGGTCTCCCATTCCTCCGCCAGCGCGCGAATCTGTGCCGAGAGCTCCCCCGCCCTCGACTGAATGATCGCCTCGTCCTGACTTTTGATCGCCTTTACCGTCTCGCGATAAGCGGCCGCCAACTCTTCAGCGCCTTGTGTCAATCCACTGATGTCAGCGCCGGCCGCGCCGAGGTTGGAAATTCTTTCGCCGATCGCTCCGGCAAGCTCAAGAACATCAGCAAAGATCTTGATCGGCACCGACACCAACGCTGCCGCAAGCTTTACCGTCCATCCAGTGACCTGGATCAGGTCTCTGAGGATGTCGCGATTGGCAACGATCCATTCTTCCGTGACTCTCGCTATTGCTTTGAGCTCAACAGAAGTTTCTCGAAGCGCTGGCGCCATAGTGGCGCCAAGCTCAATTCGAGCTGATTCAATCGCCGACTCAAGCTCTTTGAAACTGCCCGTCGCAGTGTCCATCTTGATCTCGGCCATCTCGCGAGAGGCGCCGGTAATACCTTCGAGGCCAGCGCGCTTCTCGGCAAGGCGATCGAGATTGGTCAGCAGGATTTGCAGCGCAGTACCGCCACGAGCTCCAGCGATCTGGATAGCCTCCTTGACCCCTGTTGTCTCGCTGCTCAACAGGCTCAGAGCCTCGATCAGTCCGTCCTCTTTTAACGTGTCTGTGAATTCTTCAGCGGATACACCAAGCTCGTCAAGAACCCCCGCGGCCTTACCTGTAGGATCAATCAATGAAAGCAAAGACATCCGCAGACCGGTTCCACCGAGCGTTCCGCGAAGCATGTTGTCGGCGAGCACTTCAAGAGCGGCCGTGGTGTCTCGAAAAGAAATACCAAGCCCTTGAGCAGCAGGCGCCGCAAACTTCAGAGCTTCGCCCATATCTTCGATTCGCTGATTGCTGTCGGCGGCAGCGACCGCCATGACATCGATGACGTCTCCCATCTGCGACGCCTCAAGCTGGAACCCCCGCAGAGCGCCAGCTGAGATATCAGCTGCCCGCGCCATGCCTAATTCGCTCGAGGTCGCAAGATCGAGAACCGCGGGCAGAGACGCAAGATTCTCCGCAACGTCGAACCCCGCTCTAGCAAGATTCTCCTGGGCTTCCGCAACCTGCGTGGCAGTGAAAATCGTTGATCGTCCGAGCTCTCGCGATTGCTGCTCGAGCTTCTGCATATCTTCCGGCAGAGCTCTTGTAACAGCTCGGACCCCGGCCATGCGGAATTCAAAGTCCGCAAATGCGGCAGAAGCCAAGCCCAGCTGGCTAATTACAGCAGCAACCGTAAACCCAGCGAATAAGGTGCCAGCTACACCCTTGAGGGAACGGAGAGACGACTCTGTCTTCTTGGACTGCCCCCTGACGCGAGCCATCGCCGCATCGTACTTCCCGGTCTTGGGGATGATCGGGACGTGGATAGGGAACTCTACGACAGCCACGGGTTACTCACTTTTTCGGTCGTCCGTCATCTTCGCCCTCGGCGCTAGCCGATGCGATGGCGTAGAGACACGAGGACAGGTGCTCCACCTCGTCCTCGTCGAGATAGCGCCGGGCTTCTCTCTCGGCATAGCCCAGATCCCGGCCTCCCATAGCAAGTGACGGGGCCGAGTAATAGACCTGCAAGATGGCTGCGGTACGCTCGTCCGGATCTGGGACCAGCGACCGGGCACGCTCCCGATCCTGATCGTTCGGCAGCAGGATGTCGTGCGTTTCCTGCGGCTCTCCGGTGTTCCGGTCGCATCCTTCGCACCACGCTGGAGGCTGGTAGCTGTGGCATTTCTCGCACCTCCAGCCGGCGCCCAGAGGAGCGGCGGTCAATTGGGACTTGTAGTCGTATCCTTCACACTGGCGGCAGGCGGCGGGCTGGTACTCGACACCGCATTGCCCGCATTTCCACGCGGAGAGGCTGATTCGGTCGGCTGCTGCTGCTTGCCGGTGGTGGTCTCCTGCCTTGGCGTTGCGGTGCGCCCAGAAGTATGCGCTTTTTTTGCCTCTTCGGCCTCTTTGTCACGGCAGGTTTTCTCACCCTCGGCGCCATGTCTCGCGAGATCTGCAACGATCCTGAGTAACGCCTGAGCTACAGTCGCCCGGCCGAAAAGCGGCGACCAATCAGAGGAGATCACCGCAGCCTCTTCGCCAGGTAGCACCTCCGGCAGCTGGGCGGTGAACAGAGCCTTGATCTCTTCATCAGCAAGCTGACGCCGCTTTTCCGGTTCGTCAGCGCGCATAAGAAGCTTCTCTGGAGAAAGAGCGTCTTCGAGAGCGCGCTCAGCCCTTTCAAGGTCGGCCCCGTCGTCGGCGTCTGTTACCGCGTCCATCTGCGGGGAAAGATCGAGCACGGCGGCAGAACTGCTGCACTCGTAGACTCCGAGGAGCAAATGCTCTCGCTGGCAATCCAGCGCGCTTTGCAGCTCATCAAGCTGGTCTTCGCGGGAGATCTTCACCTCTTCGAGCTCGGCCTTGAAGCCCTTGGCGAATGCGGCCTCGGATCGCGGATTCTTCCCGCGTCGAAATCCGCCGGCAGCCGATGCCGCCGCAGACCGCGCGGCGCCCTCTCGGAAGGCGCCGACCAGCCGAGAAGACGCCTCCTCCTCATAATCACGCCACGCCTTGGCCTTGGGATGGGACCGTGGTCGGACGTGGATCTCCAGATAGACACCGCCTTCGAGCTTCCAGTCTCTCGGCGTACCACCGATGACTTTCTCGACACCGCGAACCTTGAGTGCTTTGAATGCCTTCAGCATTAGGCTACTGCCACGACGCGGGTTTTGATCGACATCGTCAGCGGATACTGGCGGATCTCGCCAACGTTCACCGGGCCGCCGGGATGCTCGAAGATGTGGCCGGTGTAGGTCACCGTCGGGTTGTCGGTCGATGGGTTGGCCGACTCAGAGCCGACGGCATCCTGCTTGACCGTCAGAGTGAACAGCTCAGCGGCTTCGAGCGCGGTGTTCATCTGCGTGACAGACGTTGCGCCAGCGGTATCCGGGATGAACGTGAAAGTCACATCTCCAGAAAACAGACCCGGTACGTTGTATTCCCGGTCGATCGTAGTGTCCCCGTAGCGAACTTGGGCGCGAGCATCGCTGTCCGCCAGCCCGTCCAGTTTGAACGTGGTCGCGACCAGCGTCGTCGAGGTCAACGTGACGGTGTAAGTGTGTGTTCCTTGGGCCATAAGCTCTCCTTAAGTGGTCACCAGAGCGACCGTTACTGCAATCTTCCACGTGCCGGCCGTAACGCTGGTCACGACGTAGCGGTACCAATCGTCGGTCTCGGTTGCGGCGATCTCCAACTGTTGGGCGTCGCCGCCGGTGCCGCCTCCGAGAACATCCGTCATGTTTGTCAGCGCGAAGTCTTGCGGCGTCACCGCGAAAGTGTTGGCGGAATCGGCTTCGATCTTGTGGACCACCGTCGATGCTCCGCCGGATTGGAACCACGGGTGAACGTTCACAACGAGCTTGGTGCCGGCGGCGATTCCGCCAACTATCTGAAACGCTGTTCCGTTGACTGCGCCGGTTACGGCCACGTCATAGAACCTCAGAAAGCCGAGGACGTGGTGGCGCGGGCTGACAACGCTGAACGGCAGATCGAACATCTGCTGCACCGGGAAGCTCCGTCCGTGCCCCATTGGGTGGACCTTTGAGACCCGGTAGATATCACCCAGCGTGATGCCGTCACCATGCGAAAAAACTACCTGGTCGGCGTTCGCGACGAACGTTTGGAGACGAGCCGCCTTCGTGCTCTGCGCCACGAACCCGGAGATGTTCCCGGTGTCTTCGTAGAGCCCTGGGACGTCATAGGCGCGAATGTCTTCAACGACCTGACCCGGCAACCGCCCTCGGGTGCCAGCACGATCATCAATCGCTTGCGCGTGCTCTGAAATCCGCACGTCGCCGAGGAAACAAATCTGCTTGGTTTGCGGCACTGGCATTAGGGCTGCTCCGTATACATCGCGTTGAAGAACATGGCTTCCCACTCCCACGGATTGACCAGTTTGTCGAATCCCGTCGGTGCGGTGGCCGGTACGAAGTCGAAGCGCTCATCCATGGCGTTGACCCCACTAGAGCGCGCCAGGCTGAAGGCGTCAGCCAGATCGGTAGCGATCACGTCACGCCGGCCGAGTTTGCCGCCGCGCTCCGGCTGGAAAGCGATCCAGACAGCGATCCGCGCGTCTTGCTGTTGATCGTTCTCGGTGTTGAACGGTGTCGACTCAGAGCGCAGCACCCGCGGCACGATCCAGTCCGTCGGCGCAGAGCCCGAAGCGGTCGGGGTTGGCTCCGTGAACGGGGCGCCGTCCCAGGCAACGAAACTCGAGTTGTAGTTGGCGAGCAGCCGCGACGCGTAGTCGTCGTGGACGATGCCAATGAGTGAGCTAGCCACGGGTCGCCGCCTTGCCGGCCGCTTCGCCGCGGCGCTTCCACTCTGTACGGGCTGCCGCGATTCCAGATTGGACCGCACCGTCCTTCGCCTCGCGGGCTGCCGAATGCGGGGCGCCCTGCGTGATGGCCGATGGCTCGTCGAATTTCAGCCCCTTGAACTCTGCCCGAAACTCGGTACGGGTCGGTGGTGGGAAGACGCCGAGACCGGGGTCTTGAGCCTTGGGCTCGCCGCGGTTGCCATGCGTCGAGCGCCTATTCTGACCACTCAAAACCCGGACACGGTCGGCGACCTCGACACCTACGGACGTGCCAACGCCCTCGGCAATAGCCGCGGGAACCGCTTTTCGGATGTAGCGGTCAATCTCAGCCGGGAGCGTGGCGAAGGTGGTCATCTAGCTCTCAGCTGGTTGGTTTCAACGGGCAGACGGCGTCAGGGTCATGTTCGAACTGGACCTCGGCGGTGCTGTTCCCGTGCTTCACTTTCATGAGCCATGTCCCGACCTCAGAGCCGCCGGCCCCGGAACGCCCGGAATCGTTGCGGACGAAAAAGGTTCCGTCCTCGGCGAGGGTCAGGATCACTGACTCATCGGCGTTGACACCCTTCGGGACGGCAGTGAAGGTTTTGAAGAGCACCTCGCCGCCAGCCATCTCAACCCAGCCTGCCGCCGTCTTGAAGAACAGCGATTCAAGAGAGAGCGCCGCCGTCTTAGCCTTCAACCCTGCAACCGTCCCAGAAAGCGCCAAGTGGCGGCCTTGCCAGGCGGTGTCAGTCAGCTCAAGGGACAGCCCATTGTCTGACGCTGCGGCCGGGACCGGCAGCTTTACCTTGCTCTGTTGGGGCTGGGGCTTTGGGTCTGTCATCTGGGTCTCCTTCGAGGTTAGTGGGTTCACGCTGCGCCTCCGATCTTCTCGTTCATGATGCCCCCAAGGACACGCTCATCGGTCCTTGACAAGGGGAGAGGCTCCATGCGAATGCTTGCCGGGCTGACTCGGATCTCTTTGGTCGGCAGGCGGTCTTCGAGGATCTTGTCGCGCCATCCAGGAGCCAGTTGATCCTCGGAAAGATCGTGCCATCTCGGGTTGGTGGCGGTTCTCACCTCGACAGTCTTGCCAATGATGCAGACCCGGCCGGTAGCGGGCTCAACCCACGTGACGTTTCTGATGTATTCGCCATCGATATAGACCCGGCATGGCAATAGGCCGGCGGCGGCGAGCTCTTGGTCTCCAGCCTCAATCCTGCCGGGATAGGGCTCGGCGGTCGTGCTCATGCCCCACGCAACCGCGGTAGCTGCCACCGGAATAGTGGTCAGTGCTTCACGACGGTTCACGCGGCGCCTCCGATCTGCGTAATTGAATAGGGAAACGGAGCGGTGTCGACATTGGCCACGGAGCCGACATGGGCGCCGGAAGCGATGTCCCCACCGTCTGGAACTCGCTTGTCCTCATGGTCGATCAGGTAGACGCCCGATCCGGCTTTCACCGGCCAGCCGCGCTGCACGGCCTTGGCATCGCTGACCTTGCGGGCGTCGTAAGCGACCACCGCAGCCTCGGTGATGGTGACGACCTCAGCGCCCACAAGCGCGGCCTCGAGCCCCGGCGTGATCGTGAGCGCCAGGGTGGCGGGCGACGTATCGTCCACAGCCGCTCTGACAGTCGTAGCGTAGGCCGTAGCATGGCCCGCGACGGCAACCGCAGCGCCGCTCTCAACCGCACCGCGGAAGGCCCACGTAGCCTGTGGGGCGATCGTCAGCGTGGTCGCGCTGATCAGGTGAGCGCCAGACGCCTCCAGCGGCACCGGCTCCCCTTTGACGGGATCGTGCAGCTTATCGATCTCACGAGAGAGCGAGAGGGCAAGCTTGCCGCCGCGAGTGATCGACCGGCTTACAGAAGCCATGGCCGCGGCGCTGTCCATTAGAAAGACCTCCGGCGAAGATCGGTCAGCATCGTGACGCTGACGCCCGGCATGGACGCTAACTCCGAGTAGGTCCAGGCCACGCCCTCGACTCGCTCAGATTTCAGGTTGCCAGCCGTCTTCGCCTCCAACAGCGCCTTGGTCAAGGCCAGCACTGCGTAGGTGACATCTGCCGGGCCGGCATCTTCCACGTATCCGTGCGTGTACTTGATTTGCAGGTTGCCCCGGCCGTTGGGAAACGTCTGGCCGAGCCTGACCAACTGCCGGCCACTCGTGGAGTGAGCGAACGGTCCACGGATCTCGAAATCCGTCAAGTCGGCATCGCCGGCACTGTCGACTGACAGATCCAGAAAGGATGCGTCTGGAGTCGTCCGGTGCTTGACGCTCACCAAAGAGCCGATGGCGATCTCCTCTTGTAGCCAGAGTGAGCGTAGGCGCTCACTGCTCGCGCGCGGAGTGATCCGGGCATGGTCTCGCTGCGGACCATCATGGACCTCGGTCAGTGTGGTCGACGTGCCGAGATAGCGAGGAATCCAGCCCTGCAACCACAGCTCGACGGCGCTGCTGATCTGGGCGATGGTCACCGTATCCGAGGACCCGGTATAGGTCGCCAGTGTTGCCGCAGCTACAAGCGCCATCCTGATTACTTCTTTCGCTTCCAGCGTTTCGGCGGTGGCCGTTGTTTGTCGAGAGGCGGGTCAATCGCGACAGGCTCGGGGGTTGCATCAGCCGGCGCCGGCGCCGGTTCTGGGTCCGGGTCGGGTTCTGCCGCCGGAGTCTCTTGCGGCTGAGGAGCTTCCGCCGCGATCTCGGCAAACTCCGCGCTGATGAAATAGCCGGCCAGCCATCGAGCGTTGGCGGTCGCGCAGGTGACCTCCTCGCCAGGAGCAAAAGCCGTTACGTTGATGCCGTCCAAAGAGCCCTCGCAGGGCTTCAGAATTCGAATCTTGGTCTCCATCGCGTCTCCTTTTGCTCCTGGTTGGAGCTCCATCAGTTGCGGGTCGGAAGTGATTGCGCCCTCGGATGCCGAAAGCGCGAATCCTGGCCTCTCCTTCCCGTCACTCAGCATCAGGCAATCGGCTCATCCACCGCGCCGCTCTGGATCGCAAGGACGGCAAAGCCAGCAACGCCCGAGCTGGTTGACGCCGAGACGATGTCACAGGTGACATAGCGCTTGTCGCCCCGGTAGCCGATCTTCGAAGTCCCGTTAGTGGCCGAAACCACCGCCGTGGCTTCCTGGCCAGTGCCGGACGGGAGCAAGTCAGCGTCAGGCACCACCACCTCGCCCACCATGGTCGCGCTGTCCGAGTGTTTGAGTGCCGGAGTGTAGGTGCCGTCGGTCACGACGCCGGCGTAGGGAATGAACGTCAGCGACCGCCAGCCCGCGGTGTCGATGATCTCCCCGTTGGTGGTGGTGTCGGTGGTAATCGCCACAGGCGCGAGCGCGTGGACTTCCTTGATCTTTGATTCGAGGTCTTGAGCTGTCATCGCCATCAGTAGGCTCCTGTCTAAAGGGTTGTCGGATGTCCTTACGAGGTCGCGGCTTTCCTCTTGGGGGCTGCCGCGGCCACGAGCTTGGGGGTTGGCGTCTCTTCCTCGCCCTGTTCCCGTTCGGCCTCGGCGGTGATCAGTCTCTCTAGCTCTTCGATGCTGCCGTTATGCGCGTGGAGGTTTGCCAGCACGTTCCCGTGACTTTCCTTGACTTTCAAGAGACGAGCTTGCAAATCCTCAAGCGTCGCCGTCAGAGCAGTCATGCGTCCACCTCATCAATCGACACCGCGATATGTGCCGTCCATTGTTTCCCGACCGGGACGGTCTGTTGCAAGATTTCGGCACCTCCGGGCGATGTCTCGATCGTCAGCACTTGCCCAGCGGCGGCCACGATTCCGCCTTCTTCGCCCGTTAGCTTTGTACTGGAGGGCCGGATAGTTGTGACGAGGTCCATAGATTTCTCTGCGCTTAGGTTAGGTCGCTCGGCTTGTTGGTAAGCAATGGGATATACCGAGTTGCCGATCCCACGACGACCGTGAGAAACCCGGTGAAGTCGGAGAACTGAAGATCCGTAGCGCTGCCGGTGTCGGTGTCGTTGGCAACAGTCCCGTCATCGGGGAGGCGCAGCACCGCAGTACCAAGGAGCGACGTTCCAGTCCCGCCGTCGATGAGGTAGTCCGCGCCGGTGATTCCGCCGCTGAGGTTGGTTTCCATGACGCGGATGTAGGAATCCAGCTTCCGCCCGTTGCCGCCGACGGCCTCGTTTTCGATGCGCAGCATCTCGTCGTTCGTGATGGTCTCATCGCCGCGGGTATGCACCCGAAGATGAGCGATGATCTGCGTGGTCATCGTCTGTGATGCGGCGCTGTCGGCATTCAGCAGCAGGACCCGGCCGGTGGTGATCGTGTTCGTCCCCTTCGGGATCAGCTCAAAGAAACACACGTTGACCGTGGTCGCATTCTTGCCGCTTTCGACCGAGACCTGCGAGAGCAAGTTGTCAACCGAGTTGGCGCCGCTGGAGGGATTCACTCCGCTCCGGAGCCTTATCCCCGTGAATGTGCCCGACGTCGCGGTGTTGTCCATGAAGATGGCCATCCCGCGCTGGCCCGCCGTCGAGAACGGGATGCGGCTGCCGTTGGTCGCCGCTTTGATCAGGCTGCCGTCGGTGTTGGTGCCCGGCACAAGGCTCGAGAAATCAATGCCGTTGGTCGAGCCCTCGGGCTTGAGCGTTGCGCCCACACTCAGAACCAGGTCTCCGTCAATCTGGGCCGTCCCACCAGCAGGGAAGACGGTCACCCCGGTATCGGTGGTGTACGGGGTGAACGGCGCGGCCCCACTGCCGCTGTACTGAAAGCCTTCGGTGTTTGCTGCTGTCATGATCCAGACTCCTTACGTCGAGATCTTCTGAAGCCGGTACGCTTCGACCAACACAACCTCGCCGCCGCGGCGCAGCGTGGTGTAGAACCCGACAAACGGCTTATTGGTCAGCGCGTCGCGGATCTGGAATACATCCTGCCGCCGTGCCACGGTGTACGCGGCCTCAATGTCGCCAAAGGCGATCGGGTAGGTGCCAGCGCTGACCGCGGGCATGTCGAGCGCTTCGCGATACGGACGCTCCAGGATGGCCGGCGGGGTGGCGGTAGTGGCTGGCGTGAAGAGATACTCGCCGGTGCCAGACGCCTTCAGCTTGCGGATATCTCGCAGGGTGGCTCGGCGAAGGACCCAAGTAGCGGCCCGCGCATAGATCTCAGGGAGGTCGTAGTAGAGGTCGATAAGACCATCGCCGGTGAGTTGCGAGGCGTGGCCTGAGACCACCGAGTCTGTCTGTGCGGCCGTGTTGGTGGCGATGCCGCCGGGCTGCCCGTCACCACTGCCAATTGCATAGGCGGTCCCGGTTTTGACGGCAAACCTCTTCGAGAGGCGGCGATTGATCCACGCTGCCAAATCCGTTGCAGGGTCGTCCAGCGCCTTGCGGGTGATGAACGGGTTCGCGTAAATCTCGTGCGCCGTGATGAGTACTCTGCGCAGCTGAGCCGCCGCGGTTTCGCCCCGACTCTCTCTCTCAGAGACCCACTCGCAGGCGAAATCCTGCACTCCGTCTGCCAAAACCTCGGCGGAATCCCCGATTGAGATCACTTCGATGTTGGCCAGCTCCTCGATTGGGCTGAACTCAATCAGCTTCTCGATCATCGCCATTCGCTGCGGGGCCGGCATTGCATACCCGCCATCTTCACCGCTGTCGGTCGAAAGGGACTTCTCTTCCGCGCCGCGCTCAAGAATCTCGAGATCCTCGGCCGTCATCTTCCAGCGACCGCGCATCTTCTCACCGCCGCCACGCATCCACTTCTGGTACGCGTCGGCGTACTGATCCTCGAAGGTGACGGGTTCGTCCTTCGGCGACCCTGAGCGCTCGAACTTCTGGAGCTTGGTTTCGAGCTCTTCCTTCATCGCGGCAAAAGCGCCGAGCTCGGCCTGAATCTTGTTCAGCGCGTCGTCGGACTTTTCGAGATCCGCTTCGGTCTTCGCAAGGCGCTCAAGCGTCTCGCCGTTGGCTTTGCCGAGCGCCTTGATCTCGTCGTCTCGTTTCTTGTCGGCGAGCTTGAACTCGTCGAACGCCTTGTTCTGAAGCTCGACCGCCTCTTCCAAAGTTTTCGGTTCTGCCATTGGTCAGTTCCTCAAGTCGTTTGCGTAATCGGACATTTTTGCCAAGAGACCGGTAAGACCCGGGGGGATCTCTTGGCGGCAGCTCGGCAAGCGCTTCTCTGCCTCTTCGGTGATCGAGACCAGGTGGTCGATGAGCTCGCGGGCCATTGCGGCTTCGTCTTCCGTCAGCTCGCCCCACTGGCGAATCCCTTCGAGCACTGCCAGGGCGTCGACCCCGGCGACGAGGTCCCACAGGGTTTTGAGCTGGACCGGATCTGCGGGCTTGATCAGCGCCTCGATCTTGTCCAGGCGCTCAAGGATTTCGATCGGCTCGACGGACTTGACCGCGGTCACCACTGCTTGCGGGTTCATTGGATCGGCAAGAATGCCGATGTGCGGCAGGGCAGCGACTTTCGGGATCACCCGGGTTCGCTCGCCGCCGTTGTTCTCAATCCGAAGCGTCTTGCGATCCGGCACCCAGCAAACCGAGAAAGCGTCGTAGACCTTGCGGTCGGCAAGATTGAGAGTCTCATCGCCGTCAACGGTGTCCCCCGGGACGATCTCGGCGCGGACGAACAGCCCTTCGCCGTCTTCCTTGAGCTCAACGGGCAGGCCGATCGCCTGACGATGCTCGCGGTAGATCTTGATCCGGTTCTGCGGGAAGTCCGCTTTGATGATGTCGCGGAAGGCGCCCTTCTCGAATCGGTCACCGCCGAGGTCGCGGTCCCAGGTGGCGGCGTAGCCCTCGACGATGCCCTCGGCGGCGGTAACCTTGAACTCTGCGCTGACGGCCGACTTGAACAGGGCGCCGCTCGGGTCGGCTTTCAGATACGGGAGATCAATCTGCACAGGCGCGTGCGTTTCCATATCTCCGTTATAGACCCGCACTTGACGGGCGCCAAGCGCGCCAGATACAATAGCGCTATGTCACAATCTCACGACGTAGCGGATCGGCGGTCCATGGCCCAACTCTTCCTCGCGGCTCGCGGCGTTGCCGAAGGAAGGGCCGCCATCATCAAGCGCCGCGAAGTGATCGACCGGGCCGCTGCTCTGGACAGCTGCCCGGACTGGCTCGACGAGTACCACCTCCGGCAAATCGAGCAGGGGTCAAGATCCACCGGCACGGCGATCAGGTACCTGGCCGCAGCTGCCGGGGTTGATCTCGTGTCGTGCCTTCAGGCCCTGCGGCTGTGGCCACCGCTCGGCAAGCCAGCGGACACTCTGCTCTCTGTGGCGCATAGCGTCGGCGCCGAGGTCCTGCGCCACGAGGGGGAGCGGCTGTTCTTGCGGGTGCCGGGACGATGAGAGAGCTGAAAGTGATTCTCGGCACTCTACTACTCTTAGGGGCCTTCTTCGCGCCAGCAATATGGGTTAGCTACGAAACTGGCCACCCGCTGTTTTCGGCTCGCCAGATATCACCGCCTCAAGGAATTTGGATTGACCCTGGCACTGGCTGCCAATATCTATTCCGCTCTTCCTTATTTTCCAAGACGCTCACGCCTCGGATGCGAGCAGGCGGGTCGCAGGTTGGATGCCGTGAAACCAACGACAGAATCTGCGTTGACGGGCTTCTGCATAGATGCCCGACCCGGCCCCGGAGAGTACCGGGGAGCACCTTCGAGAAGGGGACGCTATGAACATTTGGAGAATCACTTACCGCTTTTCGACAGACCCTGGAACCGGGAAAGGCATCCCGGAAGAAAAATCCCGGGTGCTCGTCGCCACAGAGTCCGAGGACCTCCACGAAATCCGAGAAAAGCTCAGCCAGAACATGAGCTCCCAGCAGACCTTCCTCGAATTGACAGCGGCCGAGTGGGTCGGATGGTCGGCGATCCTTTGACTCTGACGGCCCCGAGGCGCGTCGACACTGTGAGGTAAACACTGATGGACTGGACGACAATCGCTTTCGCGCCGTCCCGTCGGCTAGAGGCTCTCCCTGACGCTGATCGCCCCTTCGAGGGTGACCGCGGACACGCCGCCGATAGCACGGACCGCTAGCACGATCTCGTCCTGGGTGCCGTCGATGAGCGACCCGAGCATCAGAGAGGTCTCCAGAGTCTTAGTTGATGTCCCGCCGCCGGCGTTGCCGCCGCCGGTTTCGGCGTAGCCCCCGGCCATCACATAGCCCCCGGTGATCGTATTAGCAGTTGCTCCCAGAGCTCTCTCAAGAGACGAATTCGTGACGCCAGAATACGCGAAGGTGTCCGCTACGGTCGGGTTCCACATCAAACACCACTCGATGAATTCTGCGGCTGTGTGGATCTGTACCCCTACGTCGATGACCCTGACTGCGGTGCCAAGATGGGTCGACTTGAGGCGGATACCGACGACCGCATACAGGGTATCCTCCACCGCTGTCGTCACTGACGCGCCGGCGGTAGAGACCTGAGTCGTCACCCCTAGCGGATCTTGCCCGCCCTCGCTGATGACCGCAGAGCAAATCACCCGCATCGAGGCAACGCCCGACGAGCCCGTAGTGACCATCTGATACCGAACTGGCAGGTTAGGGGTCGATGTCCACGGGATTGTTGATGCGTTCCCCTGGCTGAACTGGTGGACGTAGGTCAAGATACCGCCAATCTCTATCCCAAATCGGACCCGGCCGATGGCGAGCCACTGATAATCGACAACGTAGATTTGCGCTTTTGTCTCGTCCAAGGTGATGCCGGACGGGTTGAGTTTGTCCCCGTCGCCGTCCATATTATCCAGGTTCCAAGCGGTCTGAACAAACGTCGTATCGGCCGGCGTACCGGTATCATTCGAGCGGAGAGTCACCCCCATGACGCCCGCGTCAGACTCGAAAAAGAATCCGTTGTTGTCGTCGAACATCCCGACGCGGCGCTCGACACCTGTGAGCGTGCCGGACGCGAGCTCGAGGACAGCCGTGGCCAGAAACTTCTGCGACTTCCCTGGTTGGTAGTGCGGCCGTATCCGGGTCTGCCGGGTGAAGACTCCAGCCGTCACATCCGTGGACGTGAAATCAATATACGGCTTTGCCGCCGTCGGTGTCGAGGCGGTGATCCCGCCACCGCTTTCGAGTTGCTCGTCCCAGAACAGCGGCGCGTCATCGACGCCAATCAGCTTCGAATCGAATAGGGTCTGCGGCTCCGAAACCCGCCAGCGACCGAAGGCGTCCAAGGACGGGCCGTCGAAGGCGTTGACCAGCACCTTCTGGTAGTTGTACGGCCCCCTAGTCTCTACTACGTAAGACGACGGCGGGCGGGTCTGGCCAGATGATCGGAAGCCGAGACCCAGAAGGATGACCACTGCGGTAGTGATCGCCGCCGACCGGTTGACTAGTTTTCGCGTCTTGCTCATAGGTTTTACTCCTAATCCCGAAAGCAGGCCAACTCGAACCGGGCCGCAACATCCGCTACGCCACCGTTACCGGCCGCCTCTACCCAGATATCCGTTTTCTCAGGGAATGCGATCGGCGCCGTGATCGGCCAGGTGGCCGGTCCGGCCACGCCGCGCTGCTCCCCTACGTGTCGGAAAGAGGCAACAGGTGCGGCAGTATCGTCAGCCGCCTGCCGACGCCACCAGGTGAAGTTCGCGGACTTGTTGGCATCGTTGTCAACACGGGCGCCGGTCAGATAGCAGGTGAATCCCCGGGGCACTGTGTAGATGGCCATCT
>Ga0114923_10000070_pt1 | contig 84482 bp, 114 predicted proteins | sample SumtaG_FD_89578 | JGI IMG/M metagenome (GOLD analysis project Ga0114923, IMG submission 89578) | Deep subsurface microbial communities from Indian Ocean to uncover new lineages of life (NeLLi) - Sumatra_00157 metaG | ecosystem: Environmental > Aquatic > Marine > Oceanic > Sediment | place... | reverse complement strand
TGTTGGGTTTTGTGGGGTGGTGTGTGTGGGGTTTTGTGTGGGGGGTTTGGTGGGGGTTTTTGTGGGGGGTTTTGTGGGGGGTTCTGTGAGGGGTTCTGTGGGGGGTTCTGTGAGGGGTTCTGTGAGGGGTTCTGTGAGGGGTTCTGTGGGGGGTTCTGTGAGGGGTTCTGTGAGGGGTTCTGTGGGGGATTCTGTGAGGGGTTCTGTGAGGGGTTCTGTGTGGGGTTCTGTGTGGGCTTCTGTGTGGGGTTCTGTGTGGGATTCTGTGTGGGATTCTGTGTGGGCTTACATATCATCTATTTTCCATAAAAAATCACAAGGAGAAAATAAATTTCAATCCTGCATTGACCTTTGGGAGGCTGGGTATATCCCATCTTTTGATGGTAAGCTTTGGAGGTTGCATTGCGGTAAAGATGCAGAAATTGTATGGGAAGGAAAACTAAAGTAATTAAAAGTTTCGTACAAATGTACGAAACATCAAGTTTGTTTTTACTTAGGAGAAAAACGAAATGAACTTACAACAGGAAAACGCGGAGCGCATGTTATCCGCTATCAAAGAAATGCTACAGACTGCGGCAACTACTCAGTCCATAGAGGAGTTGAATCATCTTCTTATTAATAAAATAAAGCAAAGCCATGAGGATTACTGGTTAGTTATATTCCCGTCTTCTGATTTACCGATCAAGAAAAATCGTGGCCAATATGTTTGGCCGTTTGCTTACTTCAACGAGAAAGGGGATAGTATCCTGAACGGTGGTATAATGTTTTCAAAGGATGATCACTCTTGGAGTAGTCAAGCATGAAAACCGTCGACCTTAACACCTTGAAAAGGCCTCATACAGAGGAGGAATGTCGAAAAGTTTTTGACTTAGTTTACGACATCTTTAACAAGATTGAATACTCTGGTATTTCAAAGGAGGCTATTAAGAACAAGTTGATAGACCTGGAAACTCGTCAAGTTCCTAACCGAGAAGTTTTGCTTTATATGCAGGATGAGGACGTTGTTTTTTACTGGTTTAAAAACTGGTTACACCCTCAACTTAAATCATTTTTCCCTCGATCACCAAACGATAAGAGCGGGTGTAGTAAGGCCGTCTTAAAACGCGATGCTAGGTTAGATTCTTTGCAGTTTTATGAAAACGGACAACAGAATTATAGCTATACTTTAGCTGACATGTGGGAATACTGCCACGGATGAAAAGTTGCATTCAATATATTAGCTAAAGGGTAAAATAAACAGATCAAAACGGGAGCATGAATAGGAGTAAATTGTTATGAACTTCCATTGTGCAGTTTGCGGAGAACCTTGGAAAGCTAAGGAGGTTTATGAAAACCTATGTTGTCCTTATTGCTTAAGCAACGGGTTAGGTATATTTGCAATAGATGAAAACCAAAACGAATTAGGGGAGTCCATCCTTGTTGTAGTTTGTCCAAAAGTACCGAAGAAAATTATTTTAGTTAATCGATTTTAGACTAGATCCTAAAAGGAAAACTGATGAAAAGACTTGAGTCTGTAAATGTGGTTTACCCCCACAATCAAAAAGAATTGTGGGATCGATTAGCAGATATGCTATGTAAGGGGTATTCACACCCTCAGGTTGCAAAAATGTTGGAATCTGAATTCAATTGTTATCTTCCCAAGGATCAGTTTTTAGCCTTAAAGTCGGCTATGTGGATTCAAATTGATTTGACGATGGGAGAAAGGAACGAAGAATTAATTTTGTCTAGAGTGACAATAAATGATGAGTATAGGAGGTCCTGTGAGCAATAAACTTTCTAAAAAACAAATAGAACAAATGGCCAAGATTAGTATAATTATGAAATCCTCGGGGCTGTTCAGAGGTGGTAATCTAGCTATCCCTGTCTATCTAAGTCAAATTGTTTTGGAGATGAAATTACTTCTAGCGGAAGGGAAGCTTTTTGAAAATGCGCTGGAGGACATGGGGCCAACTACCCAGGATTCAGTTAGGAAAGGTATTTTATTGAAACATCAAATAGTTATCGAGAAGTTAAACATTTTTAGTGACGAAGTTAAGAGGTTAGGGTATGACAAAGGAAAACTACAGGCCACAAAATAAAACGATCCTAAAGGTGATTGAATACCTTGAGCAGGAGCTTGGGCTGTGTGTCTATGGTCAGAACACTAACCTCGAAACCGGCCAGGAGTTTCCCAGCCATCGTGATTTTGACCCTGAAGACATTATTAAATACCGCAACCTTATTGAAAGTGATGGGCTCTGGAGGGATGAGGATGAGTGAAGGAAAATCAATTCTACATTACCAAGGGAAAATAAATTTTCTAGGTAAAACCTGCGACCGGCTGAAAAAAGAAAGGGATGAGTTAGCAGCACAACTGGATAAGTACAGGGCGTTCGCTGTAGGGCAAAACCCTAGATCCTTAGGAGTGACAGGTGGAGCAGACTCTTTAATTTACTCCTATATCACGGTCGCTTATGTGAGGCTGAGAAGGTATGTAGCCACTCTGAATAAGGAAAAAGTATCTCTCAAAAATCAACTCCAGGTAGAGTGTGATGCTGTTGTCCACCTCCAGGATAAACTCAAAAGAAAAGGAGAAGATAGATGGGGAAATTAGATTTTCTTTGTGTTCCTAAGCACGAAGGTTTGGTTATGGCTAAACGTCAGATTGAACAAGAGAAAAACATACCAGACATAGACATTGAGTTTGATGATCTGGACGAAATTCTGGACAACAAGATAAAAGAATTCACCGACGACAATGGGGACTTCGATATCTGGACGGTGGTAGAACATCTTGAAGGAGTAGAAGGGCTTACCAGTAAGCATTGGATGAATATCTATGACACTCAAGAGGATAGGATATGATGAATTCTAAAAACTTAAGTGACATTGAACGAGTCATAACATCAATATGTCTACTGTATATAGCAATAATTTTTGGGCTTATTTTAATATTATTTTTGCCTGAGGAAGGAAGTGAAAAAGAACCACTCAAAATCGGAGACTGTGTGGAGTCAATTAGTATAGAGGAAAAAAGGTATTCAAGGATTGAAGGAGTAGGGCAGGGGAAGAAAATAACCCGTTATCAAGATGATGGATCTTTGGCTTTCGAGTACGGCAGTCGTTTGATTAAGACTGACGAGAAAAATTGTAAAAGACTAAGGAGTACCGATGAGCCCAACTAATTTAGAAATACAAATTCAAGCTATGGCTATAATGGTCAGGGTGGACGGGATGAAAGCTGAAAATAAAATTCGTGAAATGAACGAGAGTGACCCTAGACACGAAGAAATTGATTTTATAGAAATGGCAGATCAATTAGATTCGCTATTACCTCAGGTTTCTCACATACAGGAGTAAAGCAATGAAAATAAATGAGCTAATAGAGCTGTCAGGGGTAATGGCTAGGGGTTGGCGTTCAAAAGATGCTGCTGAAATAGAACTTAGAGAACATATTAACGGAAGCGGCCCAAAGTTTTACGGTGGGGCTAGAAGGTGGCCAGCCTTGAAGGTAATAATCTCTTTTAAAGAGGACGAAAAAGAAGAAACCATAGACGAGATGGTGGCTGACATTAAGTCAGTTCTATTGAAGTACGGATATGGGGAGAAGACAACCAGCAGGCAGAGTAATAGGTTTATAACGGAGTATAAGATCTGATGATTAAACGTGGAAGTATATGCCCAATGACAACGGCTAAAGTTAAAGACGGTACAACTGAGTATGGGTTAAAAGCTAGGAATAAAGGAGACAGGTTAATTTTCCTTTATTTAGGACATCAAAAAGAAGGGGAAGAACTTGATCCAGAGGAAGTTTTAAGGGATATGGGTTGGTCTGAATCAGAAAAAGAACCGGAGTTTACAGTAATGGAGAAGTTTTACCAAAAACTTCATTTAGCTAAGGTATTGGTTATCAACAATATTACGTCGAACCACCTTCATATCAATTCTCTTGAAGATATTGAGAATAAAGGCTCCCCAATTTGTGTGGCAGAGTTTGATGACGGTACCACTTTTAAATTATACATAGAACACGTATTAGCTGCGACTTACTATGTTGAGGAGACGGGTAAGTTATCTACCTTTTACTGCGGGACACCTATTGTTTTAGAGTTAGGTAAGGGGTTTAAATAATGGATAAGTTAGTAGAAATGTACCACAAAAAAGTTAAGTTGATGACCTACATAACGGTTAATTTTCGCTGGTCTTCTACTCATCTAACTATTTTTTCGGCTGATCAAATCGAGAAAGAGTCCCCAATCCTAAGAGTTTGAAGATCAGCCGGATTTCGAATTACTTGATTGTCACGTAATTAATTCGTTGGAGTACGACGAAGACACTGGAAAACTTAAAACTTTTTGCTACGGGAAGTTTGTATATATAACTATGCACAGGTAAAAATTAGGGGAGTAGAATGAGTCATACAATATTATATAGACATGCAAAAGTTCTCTGGCAAAAGGAGGATGAAGAGCTCGCTTTGCCGGAACCGGCAGTAGCAGCTTCATTGGATGCTAATGATTTAATCTGTCTGGAACAACAAGAAGATACAATCATCCTAAATCTTGCTAGTCTGGAAGATTTCTGTTCAATGGTTAGAGAGTTGCGTCGTGAAGCTAAGGATGACCACAAGAGAAAATCAAAATAATGCCTTCAATTACTGATATTTTTAAAACTTTATTGAGTTAATAACCTTCGTACAAATGTACGAAACAAACAGGATAAGATCATGGGTAAATCATACGTAACAATGGAAACTGTGTTTTGCATAATTTGTGGCTCAGAGAAGGAATCAGGGGCAATTTTGATGGACAGAGGATTGCGAGACAAATTTGAAAATACTACTTGCACCGGACCTGGGTTATGTCAGGAACATCAAAAATTATTTGACGATGGGTTTATTGCCTTAGTAGGAGCCGACCCAGAAAAATCTGGTGACCCTCTTCCGAACGGAAACTTAAATCCAGAAGAGGCTCACCGGACTGGGGAAGTTGCTCACCTGAAAAGATCAGTGTTCCACAATATATTTAATGTCCCCTGTCCCAATGGGCCGATGGCCTTTGTTGAACCTGAGGTTATTAGTGCTCTGAGAGGGATGGAGCCACCTGAGTCTGACTTAGGAGAGAAATCGTGATATTTCAGTATTTATTCAGTATCATTCAAGGCGGCACTATTCTAGAAAAAAGAATCTGGGAAAACAGAAAGGATTCTAGTTCTGACGCCCGGACAAATATCCAGAAGTATGCTGATGAAGCCTATGGTAAGTATTTGACTATCGAGGTTTCTGGGAAGGTAGGACAGAAGGAGGATCCTAAGGTTATAGGCAACAGCAGAGGGGTTGCAATAACTCTATCATTTTTAATCGACGGATTTAATCACCGTGTTGGAACTCTCCCTATATTTTTTACTAATATTCATAGTGGTATTGGGTTTGATGAACTTGTCTGGGAATGCTACCCACTGGCTGTAGAACTTGAAAGATTGTATTCTGAAAGAATAGAGAGAAACTGTCCGGGAGTTTATCAGTATGAACTAGTCAAAGGAATTGCGGCTAAGGTTCTGTTTGATTACGTTAGGTTTTATGGTCGAGTACCTTTAGTCTATGAGTTTAATACGGAATTTCTTCCGTTAAGGGATGAGTGGTACGATAAAGCATAATGTATAAAGTTAGAGAAATTTACGTTGGGATCTGCGGAGAAGACTGTGGAACTTGGGATGGGGCTATACGAAAAGTACTTGATCTTAAGTTCCCTGGGCAACCTATTTATTGTAAACACCCGCCGATAAACGGTGACGGAAGGGATACCTACACTTATGTGAGAAGTCATAAGACAGATAACCAAAGGGACGTCACGGTTAAAGTAGAGAAATCCGAAAAAGGAAACTCTATAAATATCTCAATATTGGAGAGAATTGCGAGGTAGTAATCAAGCAGCTGGAATACAGGAAGGAGTGAACTAGTGGGTCTAAAGTGCAAATGCGGTAAAGGTTATGCCAGCTCCTATGATGGTCTATGTTGTTTCTGCCGAGAGAGTTTAGTTAGACGAGCAGATGCCAGAGCGGTAGGAGTTCGCCATCGTGGGGATGGTCTTAGCATAGAGCAATTTGAGAAAATTAAAGCGTATCACAGTCCTCCGCCTGAAGAGTGGAAGGGAACGTGGGGAGGGAATTGGAATGGAAATTAATATAACAAAATTTTTTAATGAAGCAGAACCTTCTGACTTCTGTTCAAGTGTGGCAGAAATGGGCCAGAACGCTGGAGCTTATACCTGGAAATATGCGATAGAAGCTGCGGAAGATGAATATCAATTTTTAGATACGGTTGAAAAGCAGCAGGCGTTTCGTGATCATGTTAGAGCCTTTGGAGCTTGGACAGATGACCAGATTAATTCGTGGCAGGTTGTCGAGCTGGATGCTTTGTTTATTCAATTTGTTTCTGGCGATATTCGATCTAGTGAAGGCCTGACAAATAAAGACTGGGAACTCTATAAGAAAGAGTGGGAGTCTGGACAATGCTCAGGACAAATGTTTTATAGACATGACGGTGAAATCTATTATCAGTTAGACTAATAGCAGGGGAGTTAAAGTGTATAAATCTATAGCGTCTTATATTTTATTTTTATTGACCTTAGGGGTGCTAGGTATTTCCGTCAAGTGGAAGACTCGCCTGAGTCGTCTGGGATTATATTTACTCTACAAAATCAAACCTTGTAATAAAGCTCCAAAATTTATAGACACTCAGGAGGTAGCGCCTGAATCAGAGCGAAACAGCCACGACCCGCCCAAACTAAAACTAGGAGAAGTGGGGAATGAGGTAAGACCGCACTGGATTTGGACAGTGTATGGGACCAATATAAATTAGAGCGACATAAAGTCAAAGCCCATACCCTTTCGAGGATTGGGCTTTTTGGGTGAAAGTATAGCTTAAAAACAATTTAGCGGAGAAGTAAAATGCAATTATATACACCAGACGAGAGTTTTCTTAAAGAAATTGACCCAGATTATTTTGAATCTAAAAGCCAGGAAAAATTAATGGAGGCTATGGATAAGGCGGCGAAAGAGAAGAAGTCTATGGGGTACTCAGTAAAGGGGAGAATGAAAATCGGCAGGAACGATCCATGCCCATGTAGGAGCGGCAAAAAATTTAAAAAATGTTGCATTAGGAAAGTTAAAAGATAGCTCCTAATTCTAATTCCTTGTCAACCTGAAGGTAAATGTAATGCGCTTTGATTGTAGAGTTGGTGACTATGTAGAGTCTCCTAAAATTGATGAGTTCATGGAGAAGGTTAATGAACTTTGTCGTGAGTATAAATATCATATTGGGCATGAAGATATTCACGGTAGTTTCGTCATTTGGGATTTGAATAATGATGAAGATCTTGAATGGTTAAACGACGCTAATATTGACGATACACTTAAGGGAGAAATCTAATGAAACAATCATTTTTTAATCATACCAAACCCGCAATTAGAAGTATGGCGGAGAAAAAACATGAGTAGGTCTAACCCTCATATAGAAAAAACTCAGAAGATGAAAAAGAGGCTCACCTTCTCAGTGACAGTTGAGTACGACGTTAGGTGTGAAGCTAAGATAGACAAAGAAATGTTGAAAAGAAATGTTTTGTGGGCGTTAGAGCGTGAACGACAAAACGGGTCTTTGTCTGATATAGAAGTGAACGCCAATTGGGTAGAAGTTAAACTCTAAGGGACATAACAGGTCTGAGGAAATTTTATGAAAAAATCATTCTTCTATCACGTAGCAATTGAAACAGCGCTTAGGTACGGCTGGGATTTAGAGCAGGATTTGGATGAATTTTTAGGAGGTCTCCCAAAAGTAATTTTGAATGAACCTGTTTGGCAGGTTAACACATTAATTGCCCACGAGAGGGACGTTATCGAAGCCTCTAAAGGGGTAGTTACTGAAAAGTTATACGAGATGTTTAAGGAGTTCCTTAAGGGGGTAAAGCCGGAAGCATTTCTTATATCACCGAGCCCTGTTGTTCTTGCGTCAATGCACAGTGGGTCAAGTGATTATCTATACCTACATGACGTTAAGGAACTAGTGGAGCAGTATGAGAAAGGAGTAACAAAATGAAAATTTTATATCAGTTATTTGTGTCACTTGAGAACATCGAAATCTCAGACAGATTGAAACGTAAAGCTCAAAACGACATTGAATTAATAATCGAAAGAAACATTAATTGGGAAGTTTTCAGTCGCGGGTTAATTGTCCAATTAACCCCTGGGAAGGGGTATGAGACACTAGAAGAGTTGGTGATCGCCAAAACCGCTTTAGAAGAATACCTGAAAGAGGTTAAGGGCGGGACTTTATTATTCCCTCAGGAATTCTGAACATTTTGCAGTATTCTATCTTGATAATCAGCATAGCTTGATAGAATACATAGAGGAGTTTCATGGAACGATTAGCTCATCCTCAGTCCACCCAAGGGTGATAGTAAAACGATCTTTGAAATTGAATGCTTCAGCTGTAATCCTGGCCCACAACCACCCCAGCGGGGTAGCTGAAGCAAGTGGGCCTGACGTACATATCACTAAAAAATTGAAGGATATATTAAGGGTCATAGATGTTACAGTGTTAGATCACTTAATAGTGGCTGGGCATGAAGTTGTTTCAATGTCAGAGCAGGATCAATTGTAAGTAACAGGATTGAAGTAAAGTGAAATATAAATTCCCTAAACTTAGTTTTCCTCAAGCGGCAGTAATAGCTACTGTGTTCCCTAAACATATGCAGCGTCTTAGGGCTTTTGAAGAAAACATGAAGAGAGTTAAAGATTTATCATCGACTGCGGAAAGGGCCAACGCAGCGTTGAGAGAATTCGGTTTGGCCATGAGGAAAATCAAAATGGATAGGGTTATAAAACGAACGGGCAGAACCACTAATAGAGTCACTAAGGGGCAGATTTACAAAATGATTGGGGACAGAATTACGGACGATAAAGGGCGTGAGATGTACCCTAGTGTGATACCAGGGTATTGGGAAGTAATAAAAGACCATAATCTTGATCACACTACGGAACGTGCATTAGTTTCAGTTACAGACTACGACGGCACAACAAAAACTGCTACCCTTGTGGGTAAAAAATAGAAGGAAAACCCGAATACAACTATTCTGGAGCGGTTATCTAAAGATTATGGGGTATACATAACTGGAGTGGTCGATGAAGAATCGAGGGTTATAGAGACCCACACAACCTTAAGCTATAACGCCCTGAGTGCTTACCTGGAATGTAAAGGGTCATTTTATGAGAAGAACATCCCTGAAAACTGGTTCGTGTTTTCTCATTTTCCAGGTAGTTTTTCTGACATTAAGTTAGGTTTAAAAATACCGGGCAATGTACTATTATTTAGAGACAGTGATATCTTTCATGATAATAGGCTGGGGGTTGCTAAGGAAATAACCTACGGCACCGAACCGTCTGATAAGAATGCAATTCTCATTCACAAGGGTAATCAATACGATCAACAACTGGGGCGATTGAAAAGGGGAAGTGAAATTAAAACCATTGTAGACGAGGAAGTCAGACGATTGCGTAACCTTGGTAGAAAATTGGACTCAGAAGAAAAGAAAATTACCATAACTCTGACGGCATATATTCGCTTAGAGTACTCAGGAACAGTATCTGTCCCTGCAAATTTTACTCAGGCAGACATGGACAAAGTAGCGCAGGAGGCCAGAGAAAGAGTTAGTAGGGGCGCGTATGGTCAGATAGATGACTCGTGGGAAAAATGCGATCCAAAAGCTGAATAAGTTTGGCTATAAATAATTAGCAACAGAGGGCAGAAGCATGTCTGTATTTATCGAAATAACTCACTGCTCCCAGTGCCCACATGAGGGGCATCGTGGAGGGTTTGCAAAAGTTAGTTACATACCTGTTTGTAACCACGGGAGCAAAAGTAAGACAATACCATACGAAGTAGGGGAGTCTCATGGAATTATAACTGCCAGTATCCCCGAAAATCAGAAAATACCAAAATGGTGTCCATTAAGTGTAACCAGTACAGGCATGAGAGTAATTAAATGAAAAAAGAAAAAGATCAAGTTAAAATATGTAGTCTATCGGCTTTAGATAAAGCTGCTGAAATGGGGTTCACTGGTTTAAAAATTGGAGGGCATCCCTACCCTAAAAGTTTTAAATTCTCTAATCAGGGGAGGGGTATTGAAGGGATGCATGTGGAGTGCGGTGACTCCTTTATGATAGCAATAAATGGGTACTGTGGCTTTGGCTCTGAGGGTACTTCAGATTGTTGGAAATGGATTTTACAGTTAGGTATAAAAGACGGGAATTTAACCTTATCAATCTCTGGAAATCCTAGTGACAACTGGTGGGAACGTCTTGAAGAAAATATTGAGATGGAGATTGATTTAGAAAAGTTTAAGAATAAACAAGGGGCTCGACAGAGTCAACGGTCTCGTGAGGAATGGAGGGAAAGTGAGCCTTTTAAAGAGTTACAGAAAACTGGGACGATCGATATGGAAGGTCAATCATGGAAAAACTGGAAGAAATATCTAGAGACTCTATAAACGGATTGTAGTTGGTTTGGGTATAAATAATTAACAGAGGAAAAGATATGAAATTTCTAGTCACATTATCTCTTCACATTGGAGAGTATGAGAAAAGGTCGAAGCAACTAATTGAAGCGCCTGATGCACTTCAGGCAGGAACTAAGGCGCTCGAAGGTGAGTGCCATGGGCAACCAGATTGGGCTGGGATAGATCCTGTACTGAAACAAAAGTGCTGGGATAGGGATGAAATGGTCTACAAGGTTTTTAAGGTGAAGCCTATTCCTCTTGGTGATTATGAGATTTTGAAAAAGTATTTTTAGGAGGTAGTTGTGAGAAGTTATTTAGTAGAATGGATAATTGATGAAGAAGCCGACTCCCCTCTGGAGGCGGCTAGGAAGGCACTAGAGGCTCAGAGGAACCCGGACACTATCGCCTTGGTCTTCAATGTAACTGACAAAGTAACAGGGAAAGCGGTAGAAATTGACCTGACTAAATATAAGGAGTAGTTTGGAAGTAGTTTTGATATAAGTTTAGCAAAATTCAAAAACAATTTGGAGATAGAAAAATGCAAACCCGTAATTTTAAGGTGGAGATTGTTGACTACCCGGAAGAGGCTCAAAAGTATGGAAATAAAACTACCTTACTTGTTATTAAGAAATGCGTTATTGTAGGCAAGGGCACAATAAACGGGCTACCTACAGTCGACATTCAAATGCAGGACGAGAGTGGGAAAAAGTTTCTAGTAATGGCGACAGGTAGAATCATAGAGATGTTGGCTGGGACTATAGTAGGAAAGCGTGAAAGAGATCAAGATATCTGAGAGTTAAGTATGGGAGCTAAGAGGTAGGCTTAGAGACAGCCATCCTTTAAAGAAAGCGTAACAGTTCACTAGTTGCCTATACTTAGTTAGAGAAATTTAAGTTTATATAGGAAGTGGATCGGATTAGCGCCTCGTCAGCGCGAACCTTATTCCTGTAGAGGGATCCGACCTACTCCGTATGTAAATTTCTTAAAGTGGAGGTAATGATGAGTGATGCACCAATTAAAGAATGTGATTATTGTGGCGAGGAAGGGGTAATGCCAACTTTTATGGACGGGGAGACGATCTGTGCAGAGTGTACTAGGGTACTTCCATTGTCAAGTAGGAAATGCAGAATCAAAATAGCGTCTCTCCGTAGCCAGATTTTAAGTTTAACAAAAAAGGAAGTGGGTAAGCTAGATTCAAATGATTTTAAAAAGAAAATAGTACATTCAGAAATGGTAAAGGCGCTTTGTAAGAAGGGGGAAGATATCATTGCTGAACTAACCCCAAAGAAAGCCCATGTTTGGCACATGGCTACTGGGATTGTCGGGGAGGCAGGGGAGCTGTCAGAAGCGGTTAAAAAGTTTGTAATCTATGGTAAAGATCTAGACCGAGAAAATGCCAAAGAAGAACTTGGTGATTTGGAGTTTTACATGGCGGGTATTCGTCAGGGTTTAGGCATCACCCGCCAGGAAACACTTGAGCATAACGTGGAGAAATTATCTAAGCGGTATGAAGGGCTTAAATACTCGAACGACGCTGCTAACGCTCGCGCAGATAAAGCAGAAGAGGAATAAATAGTACGGGGTGTAGCTCAGTTTGGTAGAGTCCTCGCCTTGGATGCGAGTTGTCGCAGGTTCGAATCCTGTTGCCCCGACCAAAATTAGTAAAGAATAAGGTCCCCTCGAAGCTGGGGCGTAAGTGACAGGCTAAAGCAACTGCCTATTAATACCTGTTCGTGTAATATACAGATTCAGAAAACCAAACAATTGGAGAAACAAAGTGCAGCAATATTTAGATTTATGTAAGCGGGTAATTAATCAGGGTGTTTGGGTTAAAAATAAACGCACTGGGAAGAGGTGCCTTACTGTTATTAATGCTGACTTTGAATACGACGTGAGTGAAGGGATATTGCCAATCCTTACCACGAAGAAGTCTTTCTGGAAAAAAGCAGTGGCAGAAATGTTGGGGTACATTCGAGGATACACCAGCGCTAGGCAGTTCAGAGAACTTGGAACAAACACTTGGGACGCCAACGCCAATGAAAACCAAGATTGGTTAGCCAACCCATTCCGTATGGGAAAAGACGACATGGGGCGATGCTACGGAGCCCAGGGACGCGATTGGAGGAACCCAGAAGGTCATAAGGTAGACCAACTTCGAGACGTTTATATGGACCTTAGAAAGGGTATAGACAACAGAAGTGAAATAGTTACATTCATGAATCCTGGAGAGCGTGACAGAGCCTGCCTAAACTCATGTATGCACACTCACACTTTCAGTATTCTCGACGGGGTTCTGTACCTAACCTCTTACCAACGGTCAGACGATTTATGTTTAGGTCATGGGTTTAATCAAATTCAGGTTGCATGGCTGTTAATGATTATGGCTCAAATTACTGGGCTAAAACCTGGCACGGCTTTTCATAAAATTGTTAATGCTCACATCTACGAAGATCAGTTAATACTTTTGCGGGACGTTCAACTTATTCGAAACCCCTTCCGTCTGCCGACCATGAAAATAAACCCAAAAATTAAATCACTTGAGGACTTAGAAACCTGGGTCACCTTGGATGACTTTAAATTGATTGGGTATCAACATCACCCTGCAATAAAATACCCTTTCAGTGTGTAACCGATGAATTAAGGAGCAATTAGTGGACAAAGATCTATTAAGAGGAAATCCAATGATTTGTGTGAAAGGTCAGTGGTTTTACACAGACACTATGGAACCAACAGTAGAAAATTGGAGAAAAACTCCTTGTGGAGTTTGTAAAAGAATGAGAAATGCAAATGGTGATGACCCCTGCATAGAGAAATTACCAGGGGGAGTTATGAATGCGTGTTGTGGTCATGGGGTAACTGAAGAAGCTTACATCCAGTTTTATGGAGGTAACAGGGTTCATGGTGCTCTAGCCGTTAAATTACAAAATGTCCTTTTAGGATATAAATTAATATTCCAATGTAAAAAATAACTGTAGAAAGAGGTAAAGATGGGTATCACTATTAATGAACAACGAGTGAAAGACATGCAGGAGTGCATTGACAGGTCGAACAATTTTTTTGAGGATATTTTACCTCAAATGGATAAGCTGGTTCTCCAGGATTATAGGAACCTGAATGAACTTGGGATGTTGCTAAGTAGGCTAGCAACAAAAAGACGTGATGGCTGATCATAACTCTAAAACCCCTTTAGAGTTTAGAAACTCATACGGAACCCCTTACTATCTAGCTAACTGGTTAGACAGTTTATACGACTTCGATGTAGACCTAGCAGCGTCTGATGAGAACGCGTTGTGTGATAACTATTTCACACTTGAACAAGATAGTCTGAAACAGGACTGGTCTAAATTTAGGCGTGGGTTTTTAAATCCTCCGTATGACAAAATTTCTCCCTGGGTAGATAAGGCGATTGAGGAGAAAAAGAAAGGGTTTATCACAGTTATGTTGATCCCTACAGCGAACGGTGAGGATCATTATGAGAAAATTTTTGATAATGCCAGCGACCTTATTTACATAAACGGTCGTATCTCCTTCATCGCAGCATGTGATTGGATTATCCCCGGTAAAGGTGGAAAACCTGATAGGTATATTAAGAAAGGAGAACCTGTCTCAGGGAACACAAGAGGTTCGTTTGTAGTTACGTTTGAGCCTGAAGAACGTCCTCTAGGATTATTCTATGTAAGACGAGATAGCATTAAAAAGAAATTTTCAATTAACTCTGGGAAATAGTATGAAAAGAGAGAACAGATATTTAGTAATAAAACTTAGTGATCTGGAAACAGCCAGATCAATTTTACCTAAGACGCACCTTGAGGGTTTTCAAATGGTGTGTAATACCATTGAGAAAATTAGGAGGGGAGGTACATGCCATAATCCTCCTTTCAATTGTGTTGTAGTAGAATCTGGATGGCCTGAGTATGAAAAAGTTTGGGAGATGATGGAAGAACGAGTTGATCGTGAATTGAAAAATAGTTAGAGAAAAATCGTTTTACTTTACAGGAGAACAAGATGCAACAATTACTACCGACAGTTTTTATCCGTGACTCTAAAAACAGAGACCGACAATGGTCAGTTTGGACTGAAGGGGACACTGTAGTCAGCGAGTCAGGTTTAGTTGGCGGAAAGCTAAAACAGCAAAGGTCTAAATCTAAAGCTAAGAACGTGGGAAAATCTAACGAAACTACCCCAGAAGAACAGGCAGTACTTGAGTCTAAATCTAAGCATCGAGCCAAAGTAAAACTTGACGACTATAACGTAGACATCGAACTGTCAGGTTTGAAGTTACGAGCGCAGTTGGCTCTGGATTTCAAAAAAGTTCCGCATAGGGTTAACTGGGATGACACAGTAGGGCAAGCTAAACTCGATGGGTTAAGACTGACCGTGGGTAATAAACTTTGGCCTAATGGGTTCACCCCCGGTGATTTTCAGATGCTATCACGCAAAGGTGAAGTCTACAATGTGGAGCATCTTGTAGAGGCTTCTGACCAATTATTAAGATCTGTAAATAAACTTTGTAATAACCGATGTCTAGCGTTGGACGGTGAAGTTTATTTACACGGATTACCTCTTCAAAGGATTTTCTCAAGAGCTGAAGTTTATAAGCCAGGTTTGACTGAAGAGCTTGAGTTTCATTTATTTGATTTAATCATTTTAGGTATGCCATTCAGTGAGCGGTATAGGCTTTTAAATAAGGCCTACGAGGAATACAATTACTCTGAAAATAATTTTCACTTAGTTGGATGTATTTCAATCCCTAACGAAGAGTCTATGCGTAGAGCACACATGGAACTTACCGGACAAGGGTTTGAAGGTATCATTATCAGACACCTTTCTGGGGAGTATACCATGGGGAAACGGTCTGCCCACATGTTCAAATATAAAATATTTTATGACAACGAATTCAAAATTGTAGATATGTGGCCTGACAAAAATGGAAACGCCATGCTAACCTGTGAAATTCCTGAAGGGTTCAAATTCGCCTATAAGAGTTACATTGCTCAGGAAACTTCTACTTTCAATTGCACCCCTAAACGAACCCACAAAGAACGTAAGGTAATGCTTACTGCTCCTGAAGAGTGGGTTGGTAAATGGATCACTTGTAAATACCAAGACGTAACAGAAGACGGGATGCCCTCTTTCGCAGTTGGTCTTGCGAAAAGGAAATGTAACTCTCAAGGTAAGCCCCTCGTTTAAGGGTTATGTATGTATAACTTTTATGTATGCGTCTGGCCAGATAATTTTTGGTGCTTCCCATGTGAGTTAGATAAATTCACGAAGGAACACCATAAGTCAGACGATTACATTTTTGTAGCAGTACCAATCGATACTCATGATGAGGCTGTCTATGACTTCCTTTTAGAAGAGGGAGTGATAGATGACGGTCTTTAAACTGGAGGGTTAAAATGCAGGAGGATATGACCCTTAAGGCGGCTGGTGCTTCCAACTACCATAAAACTGCAAGGTTGTTGAAGCTAGAAAAACATATTGAATTAGTTAATTGCCCAGACGAAAACTCTAACAGTCAATGCATGATTTGGAATGGGCCGACTAATATTAACGGTGACCCCAGAGACAGTAACAGAGGAAGGAAGGTTGATATCCGTAAATATTTATGGATGTTATCTAGACCGGAACCATTGTGGCCTCAGACCTACCAGGATTACTATGAGTCAGTGTTCTATGGGTTTTTAGAGTGTTTTTATAAATCAAAAGGGGGATTGAAAGCCTTAGAGATAGAAACTCCAAACTCTTTCCCAGAAGGTTATGAAGCCAAATTGCTTTACGAAAGAGGGGATCTAATCGTCCCCTGTTGCGGAAGCAAAGATTGTATCAATCCAGAGCATTTAACTATGTTATTCCCTAGCGAGAGGAGGGACTACGATTTTGGTTTAGATAAAGAGTTTCTACGAAAATCTTCTGTAACTGATGAAATTATTGATAAACTTAATGAGTTAAATAAATTCATACCTGAAGGGGGGAAGCTAGGGGTAAAAGAAATAGTTAAAAGTCTCAAGGTTAGTTACCCTACTGCGTACAAATATTTGAACGAATATGATCGAATTAAAAAGGCTAGCAGAGAAGTTGCAGAAAGAGGGATACTAGACCTAGACTACTTCATTTTAGGAGTTGATGGAATTATTGGGTTATCTAACTTTAATCCTATGTTTTCTGAAGAGGTATCAAGGGATCCTAAATATGCATTAAAATTGAAAGGGTGGTTAAAAGTAGTAAGAGAAGAAAATTTAGCAACACTAGGTAAGATTGCTTTATCTACTATAATGGCCGGTACTGGAAGACTTCCTGAACAGTCTAATTTCATAACTTCTAAAGCTAAACCTAATGAAAGGTTGAATCAAAAAGCTAAAGGGTTTCTCAATAGATTACTTTTATCAGAAGGGGTATTGTCAAAATTATTGGCTAACGCTAATTTAATCGTAGATCAGACTGAGATCATAAAATCTTTAACAACCAGGGTAGAAAGTCTTGAAAAATATAAAAAAGAAACCATTATCAAACAGTCTGAATCTATACAATCTTCAGTACCCTCTAATCCTCCTAAAAAAGTAAAAAGAAAAAACAAAATATCAAACAGACCTGGGGGTTGTTTAGAAGAAGATAAAGATTATATTGACATCCAACTTGGGGATGGAGGGGCAAAATACAGAGGTTGGTTAAAGACTACATGGCCAAGAGATTATTTCAAAATGGAAGGAGTAATTCAGACAGAGGACTATTGGAGTACTTTTCCTCCAGCAGCGTTCCCTGACTATGGTCAAATTCATGAATTCAGTTTCGACCCAGAACAAAAGTTACCTGATGGGGATATTTTTGGAGGACGTTCTTGGGACTGGCTAGAAGCAGACGAAGATACTATAGCAATGGAAAAGGCACAATCAATAAGTCCTGAGTACCATTCTATGGTTATTAGTTATGCGCTCACTACAGACGTAGGTTGTGAGGAAGAATTAAGAGTTATTAAAGAACTAGGAGACACTCGTTGTATGAGGGTTGTGGCATATTATAGTGAAGATAAAATTGTGGTTAATACTTTAATCCATTCGAACGAGAACGGAGGTAAAGTTGGTACCAGAGATCTTCTGTATTTAGGGGGGAGGTACAATATCTGTGAATAACATACCTCATGAACATTGTTTACTTAACTGCGGGTCAGAAGGATGCCCCGCTCCTAAAAGCACCAAAAGCGAAAAACTAGAGGACCCAAAAATGAAATCTTTAAACACACTAACCAATGAACAGTTAATTTTGGAAGTTAAAAAATCACGTAAAGAAAAACTTGGACTAAAGCGCCAAGTAGAACACTTAACGAGTCGGATAGCAGTAGTTAAAGACGGTCACATAATCGCTATCGACGAAAAAAACAAGGAAATCATAAATCTTGATAATCTTCAAAGAAAACAGAAGAGAGAGCTTCAGGGTATCCCAAATTTAGAGCAGGAAATCAAGAATTTAAAAGGCATTATTTATAGGGCTAAATCTGCGATTGAAACTACAGTCGAACTAAAGTTTCCACAAGACCCAACGTTAGAGCATGGGTTTCATACTTCCGACTACATTGAGTCTCAGGTTTTACTAACTGGACCTCAACCAAAAGGGAAAATACCTTATACTCACATTTATAAAATACTTACCCGCATACCAATCTGAAGAGGGTAGGTCAAATATGTATGAATACATTTGGAGAAAAGTTAAAGATTACTTAAAACCCCCCAGTTTACGGTTATCACGTTAACTCCTATAGGCAGGTAGAAACTTTAAGTTGTGGACATCGGGTTCACAACAAGGGATCTGTAGGGAAGCTAAAAAACGCAGATGCAAAGACTGTGAAAATCTTAGAGATGGGACGGTTTATCGATGGCTGGACCTAAAGGTGATGGAAGTCTGAACCCGGATACAGAAATGCCTATTAAACTACCGATAATTGAGGATTAATTATGAAATTAATATTACCTAAAAATGGATCTAGTAGTGACATCAAACTACTGGATAGTAAAGGTGAAAATGTTTTAAAGAAATTAAGTGACCAAGGTATTTCAGTAACAGAGATCAACATCTACATGGATACTAAGGATTTAATATATATGGAATTGAAAGCCAATTTGTTTATTGAAGGTGAAGTAGATGTAGACGAAAGTCTGATTAAAATATTGGACTACTCGGAGGCTATAAAATGAAAATTTGGTACAAAAATTGGAACCCAACATCAGAAAGTTTGGCAATAGTTTACCAAGCTGAAGAGATAATCAGGGAATACCAAAAGCAGGGGTACACTCTGACCTTAAGGCAAATCTATTACCAATTTGTAGCCAGGTGGTGGTTAGAAAATTCTGACAGGTCATACAAAAATTTGGGCAACCTAATTAACAAGGCTAGGCTAGCAGGGTTAATATCATGGAAAGCTATCGAAGACAGAAATCGTGAGCATAACAATTTTTGGTACCGAGAAGACGAAGCTGAAGCGATTGAGATGTTGCCAAGATTTATTAGATTCGACCAGTGGGGGAGGCAACCCTGCTACATAGAAGTTTGGGTAGAGAAGGAAGCACTAGGTAACGTAGTTTCGAGAGCGTGTAGGCCCCTTCTGGTGCCTCATATGGCATGTAAAGGTTACCTGTCTGCCTCTGAAGCATGGCGAGCGGGTCAACGTTATGAAGATAAATTGAACGAAGGGAAACATTGTGTCCTAATTCATCTTGGAGACCATGACCCGAGCGGAATGGATATGACTCGGGATAATAAAGACCGGTTAGATTTATTTACAGGAGGGTCTGGAAAAGTAGAAATTATCCGGCTGGCGCTCAACATGGATCAGGTAGAACGATACTCACCTCCTCCTAATCCTGCCAAAATTACTGACAGTAGGGCTAAAGAGTACATCAAAAAATTCGGTAACACGTCCTGGGAGTTAGATGCTCTGGAACCTGCTGTGATGGAGGAAATGATAAAAGACGAAATCAACGAGTATGTAGACCAGTACTTATGGACTCAAGTTGAGGAACAGGAGGTAGATGTCGAGGAGCGTCTTGGTAAGCTCTACGACAACTGGGATAAAATTAACCATTTACTTGACAATTTGGAAGAGTAAGGGGTCACTATTAAAACTCGCTGGTGAAGATCCTATAAGTGAGTTACTATTAATAACTAGATCAATAGTAATCCGGGACATAAGGTTATGATAATTACAGAAGGGTCAGTCGATGTAAGTGCGTATTATTACATTTTAGACAAAACTACTGGGTTACCCGTAACAGGGTTGCTATATTCAGACATAGAGACAGGTGGATCAGCATCCTATACGAGACAGGGGGAGGCTAGAACAGATTTAACGCTTATTACATTAGCTTCGTCAAGCGCTGCTCACTCAGATGGTGGGTTTATTCTTGTTGACGATACTAATTTCCCAGGATTGTATCGTTGCGATTACCCGGACGCAGCATTTGTTACTGGCGTTGATCAGGTGTCTCTACAGGTTGTTATAGAAGGCTCTAAGAATGCCATAGCAATACCAATTATAGTTGACATAGTCAGTAAAGAAGGATATTCGTTAGCCTCTACTGGTCTAGATGCGATTGCTTCAACTGCAACTGGTATGGTTGAAATAGCAAAAGCCATATGGGATAGAGTTATTACCAAAGCGAACCACAATATTGCCCAAAGTGCAGGCAAAGAATTGAGAAGCTTAGCCAGTATAGTTATTAGAACGGAGACAGCTCAGGGACCAGGAACAGGGGATAATCAAATACAGTTTGATACAGGTGCTAGTTCAATGGACGGAGCTTATGACCCCGCTATAGTGGCAATAATTGCAGGGACAGGTGAAGGTCAGGCACGACGTATATTACAATATGATGGCACATCTAAAACTGCAACAGTAAATCGTAATTGGAAAATGAACCCTGACGCGACTAGCGAATTTAATATTATAGCAGATGCAGGAGGAACGCATGTTAATGAGGGCCTTGCACAAGCTGGGACATCAACAACAGTCACTTTAAACACTTTAGCTTCCCCAGATGATAACGCGTATGAAGGGCAAATGGTTTTTGTTATGTCAGGCACTGGGGAAGATCAGGCTAGATTAGTTCTCAGTTACGATGGTACGACAAAGATTGCTTCTCTCGATAGGCCATGGGAGAGAATTCCCAACACAACATCAGGGTATGTAATGCTACCTAGCTCACCTGTCCTGTTAGCAGCACTTACTCAGGCAAGTATAGATAACATAGAAGCGGGGACTATTAGCGCAACTGCTGCAGGAAATCTTGAAGATACTTACGACGGCACCGGGTATGAAAATGACAAAGCCCCTGCAACCCAAGCTCAAATTGGACTGTTGTCGACAGGGGTTTCTGGAGGTGGGGCAATCAATGCGACTGGTGTAGTGATTACAACCGGAACTGAAACTCTCACATTCGAAGCGACTCACGAAGAGGACGGAGTTGTACATGAAGTTGCCGCTGTTGGGGGGAACACAGATTTCTATTATGAAGTAACTTTAGGAGGAACTCAGGTTGCAACAGACGTCACCTGGAGAGGGTACGTTAGTGGTATTTTGGACTCTGTAGAACTTCAATTTTACCATTGGGGTGATGCTGCATTCAAAACAGAGTTAGTATTGCCTGGAGCTGTTGGTACAACCTTAATAGAGGAAACAATTAGAGCTGTTAACGCATATACTGGGACAGGTGCTAATTTAGGGAAAGTAAGATTTAGATTTTTATCTACAACCGCAAATAATATTGCTACTGATCGTTTGCGGTTTGATTTCGTTACTAACTTTGATTCTGTTGGTTACGCTTTAGGAAGAATATGGGTTAATACTTTATCTGGGAAAGCGGGGGTCGTTGCATTCTTTAACGGCGTTGCTGATAGGCCAGTTTTAACATTAGCAGACGCATTAACTCTTTCATCTAGCGTCGGACTTACAGATTTTCATACCATAAACGGATCCATCATTACCTTGGAAGGGATTAGTGATAATTTTTCATTCTTCGGTGATCATTGGACGCTCGCCTTAAATAATAAAAGTGTTTCTGGAACGTATTTCCAAGGTGCTTCAGAGGTTTCTGGAATATGTACAGGGACAGAAGAAGTGCATTTTGAGGGTTGCGATATAGATTCAATTTCTGTTCAGCTAGGGCACTTTGATTTTTGCGGATTCAGAGGGACAGTAACTCAAACTCTTGCAGGGGATTATAATTATCACGACTGCTATAGTAAGGTACCTGGAGCCGCAGCCCCTACGTTCACAAAAACAGCAGGGCAAGCTGTAACAATTCAGTTTAGGCGTTACAGTGGTGGGATCACACTTTCTGGGTTAGAGGCTGGTGACGTTATTACGGTCAGTGGGGAATTAGGTACTGTTACATTAAACGGTGCAGATGCAACTGTGGAGGTAAGAGGAACTTACAAGGAGTTAGTTAACAACTTAACAGGGTCCCCAACAGTTAACACCGATGGAGCTATTAAAGGCGTGGATGTAGCTTCAATTTTAGCTGACACAAATGAATTACAAACTGACTGGACGGACGGTGGTAGATTAGATCTGTTATTAGATTCTATTAATGGAGTCTGGACAACAGCAATGACTGAAAGCTACGCGGCTGACGGATCCGCAATGACCCCTTCACAAGTACTTTATATGATTTGGTCAGATTTAAGAAGCCCTGCACAAGTAGGTACAACATGGACAGATTATAAAATTGACAACGTAACGGCAGCAATGACATTCACCCTGGATGACGCCGATATTCCAACAAGTAAAACTAGGGCTACATAATGTCTAATTTAATATCTCGTGGGTTTGGTTTGATACAGAGGATAATCACACGAGGGTTTTTCTCCAGAAGGCAAATTGGATTCCTTAGGGGTGAGTTATCAGTAACTTACGCGTATAGCTCTGATACAGTACCAACAAATGCACTAACGGGGGAAGCTAGCGTAACTGCAGGTTTAACCGGTGAGACAGAAATTACAGGAAACTAATAATGAGTGAATCAACTGAATCTAATGAGTTATCCCCTGGGAACTCAACAGTAATACAGCACACAGTTACAAACCCGTTAGCAAACCCAATCTATGTTAACGATGCCACCGTGACAGTAACTATTACAGACAGTAACGGAGTTGATTTGATTGGTGAGTCATGGCCTGTTACGTTGCCCTATGTCACCGCATCGAATGGGGTTTACAGGAAAATATTCGATCCTTTTGCGAATCTTGTGGTGGGCAATGTATACCACGTAATAATTAAAGTTGTTGGTACTGACCAGTTAGAGAGCGAATGCCTGTTAAAATGCAGAGCAACAGAAAGAACCTGTTAGAACAAATGGGGTATTAGGAAATCCCTAAAGCTACGCCAGACTTAGTTGACATAAACCACAGTCGATAGGATACTGGGCTTAGAAGTACACAGGGTAATTAAAAACAGTAAGAGATTTACCATTTAGCTTAAGCTTTATTGCTTTTACTCTGTTAAATAATCAATCATAGAGGAAGTTATGAAAAGATCGGTTACCGAAGACTATCAAGATAAACTTGGTTCTATATTTGTTTTGAATCTTCGTTATAAAGTAGATACTAAGTTTCATAGCTCTGGCGTGTATCTAGTTAACTACCAATACACTATTTTAGATTTAAGATCACAGAAGGTAGTTTTATCAGGAACTAATTTCAACCCGAGTTGCCACTGCAAGACTGCTGAAGAGTGGCCTGAGTATTTAGGGTGGAGAGGGGTGGGGGAGTTATTGAAGGAAGTTTGTGGGATGCCAGTAGGTGACAGTCACGCTGATTTGTTGTGCAGAGAAGAAGACGAAATAGATTGGCTATGTGGTGAAGACTCTGAGGAGTTGAGGGAAATAGGGGAAGGCATTTTAAAATCATGTGAAGGATTAATGTACCAAATTTAGAGGCGTAAATGAAAAACTTGATAGAAACTAAATTCCTTAAGAGATTAGAATTCTACTTAAAGGGCAAGATAACCATGGGCGAGGGGTTAGTAGCGCATTGGATTTGGGAGCAACCAAAATACTGGCGTAACAGGATATCTAACAGAGCAAAATTCATGAAGGAAGAATTTTCTGCTAACTATTTAGTTTATCAATATATGGATGACCTAGAAGCAAGAGCCCCAAGGTTGCCTAACCATTTCGTAGCGAAACCGATGTCCCATATTCTGGTGCCAACCTGTGGTAATAGTAGGTGTGTTAGACCAGGGCATCAAAAGTGGGTAACTATTCAGAAGTATAAAGAGCTAACTGCATGTAGAGGGGACAATCACGGTAAAGTCATTATGACTAAAGATAAAGTTGAAGAACTCTACCACATGCTTGACTCAGGGGAGTACGACTTACAGAATAAAGGTGATATTGCTGATAAGTTTGGTGTGAAAATAGACACCATTTACAGTCACAGAAGAGAATGGCTGAGACTTAGGGAATGAAAAAAATAACTCTCACTCTGAGGTTAGATAAACCAGATCTTAAAGGGGCAAATAGTCGTTTGTCTACCCTGAAAAGATCACTAATTAACCACTATTCACTTAAACTTGCTGGGCCGTTTTTACCTCCTCTAGTGTTTTCAAGAACCTGCTTTTTCCTATATGGGGACAACGTTAAACCTGAGTACTCAGGACAACAATTGAAAACTATATTTATCGATGCTGGAGATGATGAACTGTGCAAGCAAATGGAAAAGGACGTAGAAATCCTTAAAAATATATGGGGGGTTAAGCGTGGGTGAGTTGATTCAGTTTAAGTCGTATGCAAGATTAAAAAAGATGAGGATGATCAAGCCAGAAAGCAAAGGCATCAAGTGCCCCCTGTCTGATATTGTGATAATGATAAGTCATGCAATATACGGTACTCCGGGAGGGATACCTCCTAATGTTAAGCTAGCTGCAGATCTTCTTAAAGAGGCCGGTAAGGAATTTTCTAAAACTCTAGACCCAGCAGATTTAATAACTTTAAGTAAAGGTGTTTCAGATGAAATCTCCCTCAGATACCCTGGTAGATTGTAGCATTTTAGAAATGCAATTTAGAAGTATGGTAGCTATGTACTTTTATGACCTGCAACCAAACTTAGGGGGGTATGCTGGAGGATCAGAAGTAGTAGGGTTGAGCGAAGGGTTAGAGAGGCTTATAGACTGTAATAAGTTTTTATATTCTAGGACAGGTAATGTTTTTATTACTAGAAAAACTAGGAAATTCCCTATCTCAACTCACAACATAGACTTCGTAGGGTCTTACAATAGCAATTGCATTATACCAAAAGGGTTGATAATAATGAGGTTTAAGGATGTCCTGTTTACTACTAAGGAAGTTTCGGATATTTTTAATGTCAATCATAATTTAATTCTAAAGAAAGTTCAAAGTTTAAAGAGCGACTTACATGTACTCTCCTACTTATTAAATAAGGCAGGGGTGGCTAGTTTGTAGTTATTACCAGGAGTAAGAAATGCCAAGAAAACATAAAGAAACAAAGTTTTGTACAGATCTTTCAAAACTCCCACTGCAATACAACCAAATGGCGGTAGGTGGGCTGTTAGTTTTGGATGAAATTAACGTTCAGGCAACTAAGACTATGTTGAAGGGGCTGGAAGAAAATGAAGACATAGTATTCATTGTTAAGTATATGAAAAGAAGTTCCATAGGGGGTATTATTCTTAAAAAACTTAGCGATAAAGAAATAACGATGTAAATAGTCAGAATTATTTAATGAATAAAAAAACCATCAGGATAGTACTTGAGGTTGGGTCCCCCATATTTATTGGGAGAGAGCCTAATTCTACCAGTAAAGATCCTACACTTATAGACCTAGTAACTTTAGACCATTTTACGATCTCTAACGGATCAGTTCATTGGACAGTGATAGATAGCAAGGGGAGTATTTACCAGGGTGGTTTACGTATGGTGTCGCTCTCATGTGGGGTAACACTTACCCCATCCATCCCAGTAGTTCTTAATAAAAGATGGAATGGTCTGTCTCCAGAGTTTGTTTTTAAAGTGGAAAAAGATTTTGTAGTTGCTACCCTCTCTTCTATTAAGAAAAAGTATCTGGTTAAAGATAAGAATTTATTTCAGTCCATAAAAAAGGGAGGCCGTCCATGATTAGATATACTAAAGCAGGGGAGGGTCATATCCAGGAGAAATGGATTTTAAGGACAGACAACGCGACCGAAGAGGAATTATCTGAAGAAAACATAATGTTCGTTTCAGTTTTAGAATTGAACATGCCAGTCAGCGACGAGACAGACCAGTCAACATTGAAATATAAAGGGCCAATGTATTTTGATATTGACTGTCAGGGTCATTTGGAAATATCAATAGACTCTGCCATTAAAATAGTTAATAAATTGATAAATTATGGGGTTCCAGAAAGGTATATAAAAATTTACTGCTCTGGAGGGAAGGGGTTCCATATCCTAGTGCCACAGGAATTCTTCATAGACTTCAGGTTTAAGGACAGCCTTCCCAGGATTTACAAACGCATAGCTCGTCACTTTCATGAAGAGGGATTAGATTATAATGTGTATAGTCAAGGTAAGGGAAGGATGTGGAGGGTCGCCAATGTACTTCGAGACAATGGCAAGAGAAAAACTAGAGTATCCCTTGGAGACTTGAAAGATTTAACCCCAGACACTTATGTAACTTACTCAAAAAACCCTAAGCCTAATCCTGAGTTTCCTAAATTTGAAAAAGGGTTAAGATCAGATGCGTTGTCTGGGTTGTATAAAACTTCTAGGAGGATGGTGGTACAAGAAGATAAGAAAATAGCAAACGCAATAGGAGTTACAGATGAGGATCTTAAATCTCTTAATGGGGAAGACCCGAACTGTATTAAACAAATGGCGGCATTCTCTGGGATGAACCCAGACAAACATTTTAATGATTACATTATGCAGTTCATGACTTATTGCTCCGCTTCAGGTAAGTCAATTAATGATCTATCCTCAGTAATAGATGAGTTCTCAAATAACAGCAAAAGCAGCAGACACAACTCCCCTTCAAAAAGGCGGAAAGAAATAAAAAGTTTAGTCAGTTATGGGATAAGTCATGCTGATAGGTACAAATTTAATTGTGGAATTATGGAGTCTGTTTTTGAAGAGAGTCCATGTGTAGGTTGCCCTATTGAAGGGATATGTCAAATTGCAGATGGAGAGGGGGAGTTAGGGATTTCTGAGGAGAGTGATGGGTACTACAGAGGACCTCAAAGAGTCTCAACCTTTGTATTTCGACCTTGTAATTTGTATAAACTATCTGGGTCAGCATTTATAGAAATGGGGTCCACAGACGATAAGCATGGGTCGTTAATAACTGCAGTAGAGGTTGAAGTTATAGAAAACGGATCGGTAAATAAGGTCATTAGGGTTGCAGAAGATTCATTTAATAGTAAAAGCTCATTAATCCAAAGTATAGCTGGGTTGGGAACTCCAGTTTTTTATGGGTCTGATGCTGATGTTCAAAAAATTAAACACAAATTATTCAACGACGTAGACGAGGGGGTTGGTGAAATTATGGAAGTTTTTACATGCGGTATTACACCGTCTTCACCAGGGTCAGATAGATTAGTTTACACAGAGCCTGGGTTTAGTTTAGATCAGTACATGGTCTCTGGTACCCACGACGTTGTTGGAGCAATCCCGTGTCCTCCTATACTTTCAAAAACAAGATTACCTAACCTATCAGACTTAGACCAAATGAACCACCTGAAGAAAGTAGCCTTGTCCTTGTTAGATGTCAACGAGATGAATGCTGTAGGCGCTATCCTTGGTTGGTTTATGATTAGCCATTTTAAAACTCATGTAATTACCGGAGCAGAAGGCAGAAAACAATTTCCTTTACTCTCGTTATACGGTAACGCTGGGTCTGGTAAAACAGAAACAGCTATACTATTCAGTTTCCTACACGGAGTAGACCATGTTAATGGGGACAGCCCCGCAGCTCTGTCAGCCATAACCCCTTACGCTTTATTAGACTTGGTATCTTCGACAACGACCACCCCACGCGTTTTAGATGAGTACAACAAGTCGAAAATGTCAACTACTTTTTCTTATGAAAAAGCAGGGGAAATATTGAAAATGGCCTGGGGGTCTCAGGTTGTTCGTAAGGGGACGGTCAATAAAAAAGGACCCTCAGTACAACGAGGGAGAACTGGAGCTTCAACGGTGGCCTACCCAATAACTTCTCCATTGTGTGTGTGTTCAGAGCAGCAGCCTATGGCTCCGGCGCTCCAGCAGCGTTCGGTAATGGTTCATATGAAGTTAGAGGGGCAGCAGGGCAGGGAGAATACGTTTAAATTCCTTTCTAGAAATCATCCCTCGCTAGTCATGCTGGGAAAAATAATGATGTTATACGCTTTAAAAACTCCCCGTCCCCACGTTAGACATTTAGTTGACAGTTACGAGTCAGTGATGCCTGAAGAGTTAGACACCAGACCAAAAATAGCTTTGCAATTAACCATTTCTGGACTGGATTTGCTTAACGAAGCACTGACTGAATTTGGTATAGATATCTCAGAAGAGATCCATAAATTGAGAAATGAGTTCATAAGTCATCTTGACCACATTGCAAAAGAATTAAGTATGGAGAAATCTAGAACTGAAATTGATTTAGTCATGGATAATTTATCAGAAATGGCGGCTCTCCAGGAGTCAGGGGCTGGCACATGGTTAGTGCCAGACGAACATTACTTGAGAATAGGGAATAAACTTTATTTAGATATGATAGTTTGTCATTCGTTATACGTTAGGTATGTCAGACTTCAGGGGAACAAGACAGTAATAGAATACAGATCTCAATTTATTAAACTGGTGGATCAAGAAAACTACTGTTTAAGCACAAACCAAACGTGCATTGAATCTCCAGATTTTGCTAATAAAAGGCCATGCGTAGTTATTGAACTATCTAAACTTAAATTGAAAGGTATTGAGACAGAAACCTTTATTGAGTCAGAGATAGTTGTATGACCTTAGATGAGTATATGAAAGCTGCAGGGATAAAAACCCCTGCACCGTGGGCAAAGAAGGTTGAACTTTTGTTTGACTCAAAGCACCACCAAGTTTCAGGACTATCTCAAGCTTGTAGTTATGATAGGTTCGGTCTGTATGACGATCAAGGAACTGGTAAAACTTTAATCGCTCAGGCGTTTATATCCTTCTTTTGCGGAGAGGGGAACAGAGCAGTTTGTATTATGCCACCAACTCTTCTTCACCAATTTAGAAATGAATTCTCTGACGTACTCATTGGTATAGATGATTATTTAAAAATTGAACTATATAACGGTAACCCTGAGCAGAGACAGAAGCAAAGAGACCGTTGGTTAGAGGATGGTACTCCAGATGTTTTGCTAATGTCATATAACAGATTCCGTGATCAGGTCTACACCAGAAAGCAAAGAGCAAACGGGTCTATTCCTCTGTTGGAGTGCTTGTTTTTAAAAAACAACGGATTTAATGTTTTAGTAGCTGACGAGGCAACGGCACTGAAAACCCCGACGAGTAATATTAGTAAGTGTGTGTCAAGATTCTTAGGACCTGAGGGGGAGTCAGCGTTACTGTTAATGACTGGCACCCCGGCAGAGAATACGTTAATTGATTTATATGGTTACATAGCCTTAATAACCCCAAGAACCTATGGATCAATGAGGAATTTTGAAGCCATGCACGTTGTTTATAATCCTCATTCTGATTTTGAGGAAATAGAAGGGTACAAAAATTTAGACTACCTTTCACAAACATTTTATTCCCAGGCTCGTAGAGTGGAGAAAACAGATGTTCTAGATCTCCCCCCTAAACTGTATTCAGAAGTACAGATTGATCTATCTACTGAACACTTAAGACTTTACCGAAAATTAGCCAAAGAACGACTGTTAGAACTTGAGGATAGGATGATTGATGCTGAGATGGAAGTCTCACTGCGTCAGAAGCTTATGCAGATAGTAATGAACCCGCATAATTTTTCAGACAATAAAATTAAGAATACCCCAGTTGAGGCTATAGCAGAGTTGTTAAATAACATTGGCATGGAGAAACATAAGGTAGTAATTTTTTGTCATTTCAGAATGACTGTTGAGAACCTGGAGAAGACATTCTCTCACTTTAACCCTCTAACCCTTTATGGGGGGACTAAGGGGAGTAAGCCAGAGGTGATTAAAAAGTTTCAGACTGACCCAAATTACAGGATATTGATATCAAATTACCTAAGTGGGGGTGTTGGGTTGAATCTTCAAAAGGAATGCTCCCACATGATTTTCGCAGAGCCTGTAGGGGTCCCAGGGAGGTTCGCTCAGGCCTGTGACCGGATACACCGTATTGGGCAGACGTTCTCTACAAATTTTTATTTAATTACCCCTCTGAAGACATGCTCAGTGGAAACCAGAAATCAAATGTTGTCAAAACACGACCAGAACAGGCAGGTTACTTTCGATACCACAACTCTGTTTAAAATTGAGGTAGAAGGAGTAGACCCTGTAGGCAGCATAAAGGGATTCAAGGATGAACAACTTTTCGACGAAAAGGGGGTAACAGCAGAGATACCTGAATGGGGTAACATGTTTTAGATACACTTGACATAGACAATACACTATGGGAATATTATTTTGCTAGGTAGAAATATCTAGTCATTCTAATGTAAATGTAAATGTAAATTTAAACTTTAATATAACTGGAGATTACCATGCTTAGAAAAAAATCCACTGTTAACACCGTAGCCGATGAAAAGGCCGAATCTAAAAAAATTGAAGATGCCAAAAAAGCTGAAGCCGCCAAAAAATCTGCATCTGACAAAAAAGCTGAAGCCGCCAAAAAATCTGCAGTTAAAAAGAAGGCGGCAAGTAAACCGCCTTCACGTACCACCTCAAGAAAGAAACCTCCAACCCCTCCGGCTAACCAGAGGGAAATAGAGGAAAACTCTGGTCCCTCCGATAAAGAAGATAATCTTATTTCCAATGTAGATCAGTCTGACCCTGACGACGAAACAGAAGTCCACACAGGAACCTCTATGGCACAGCCTTCTGCCCACACTCAAATAGCTTCTTATAACCCAGATCAGGTTCAGGGAGGAGCATTGGCTGTTGCTGCTCAGGCAGGGTTCAGTGGGTTAGAGATAGGGTTTGGGTCTTTCGATATTATGAAACTTGACGGAGAGAGCTTCATGATTGATGGGGAAACATTAGACGAAAAAGAAGTCCCAATGATCGTCACTCAGACACGAGAAAAGTTCATCATTAAAGAGCTATGCGACGGGGATACAGACGAGTTTATTTATAGCTATGACAATGTGACTGACACCTCCGGAGTCCCGGTGGAAAGCTTCCGAAGTAGGCTAGCTGGTCAGGGGCTAGAGGTAGAAACTAAAACTTACCTAGAAGCTGTAGCTGAAATCAAGGATGGACAATTTGATGGGGAGTTTGTTTTACTAAGCATTCCGCCTTCCTCCCTGAAGCGTTTTTCTGGGTATGTAGTAAAGGTTCAACACAAGTATGGGGTTAACCCTGACAAGGTTGTCACCATGGTCTCCGTTGGTAAGAAAATTACTAAAGGAAAGAACTCTTGGTGCCCTTGGAAGTTTAGTTGTTTGGGTCTGTTAGAAGACGTATTAGAAGATTAAGAAACCACCGAGAGAGGGGGATCTCATTCCCCCTCAGTACATTTAGAAAAATAATTAATTTCGTACATAGTACGAGATATAAGAGGTGCAGAATGAAGACTGTTATCTTAGATATAAGAGGGTTACTGCTTAACCTATATCATTCAGGTAATGACAAAGATTCTATTATGGGGGACGACGGTAAAGCCTGTAATACAGCTGGGTTTGGCCTAAGTCGTTTCATTGAGTTTATAATCCTGAACACAATAGAAGAGTCAGAGGTCTATCCCAGGTCAACATTAGCTTGTTGGGACGACGATAACACTAGACGTAAAGCAATTTACCCGCCTTACAAAGTGAAGAGGAAAGCTGACGATAAAAAAAGAGACCTTGTCTCAGTCGCCGAAACCGACAAGTTAATGCTACTGGCCAAAGGTCTATTAGCTTCGCTAGGGTATACTCAAATATTGGCACCTGCCTGTGAAGCAGATGATGTTATTTCTATGTTATGTGGTTGCCTTCCTGGGGAAATTGAAGTAAAAACAATCGACGCTGACCTACTTGCACTTTCCAGTAAAAATGTTTTGGTACATCTGAAAGGTGATCCAATTATCGGTGAGCATAAAGGGGTCCCTTTAGAGTTAATTACTTTAGAGAAATCAATCGTGGGAGATAGGTCAGATTGTTACCCAGGTATTAAAGGAATGGGGTCAGCAGCGTTTACCTCTTTGTTAGGGGAGTTCGAAATTGAAGGTATGCTGGAAATTCAAAAATGTGTAGCTACCTCAGACTACTCATTAATTTTAGAATCACTTGAAGTAGAAGAATCTAGAAATTTAAGAAAACTTTATGACAACAGACACGATTGGGAAATCATGTTTTCGTTGGCTAGTTTACACCCAGAGTGGGTGGGGAAACCTTTCGCCAAGAAGAAAGGGTGTATTAAATACTTCAAGAGAATTCCAAGTAAAGATCGTTTGCGAGAGGTTTTGGAGAAAGCTAATTGCATGGACTATTTTGAACGGCTGGAAGAGTTATGCCCGACCTCATGGTTAATAGATTCAGAAACTTTTGAGGAAGCAGATTTAAAAGAGGCAGTTGAGGCGTTCGCTGAGGGTCCAATTGTTGCGTTCGATTACGAGTCATTTGATCCAGTAAGGCAGGAGTCATTGCAGATTGCCAGTAAGAACAAAGATTTCGTAGACGTACTGAGGCAGGTACCAGTGGGAGCCAGCTTTTGCTTCGGTGCTAACTACGAAAGTTGTTTCTATGTCACCACCGGCCACAAAGATTCTAACAATTTACCTAATAGAGTTTTAGGTCAATTCTTAGCTGCGGCTGAAAAATCTGGTACGCCTTTGGTTGCTCACAACGAGTCCTTTGAAGTCGAGTTGACTGAACGAGAATGTGAGTACTCTCCAAAGAAAGTTATGGATACCGTGATCATGTCAGCGTATGCAGATGAAAATCTAAGCGCCCATTTGAAATCATTAAGTAAAGAACTTTTAGGCTACAAACAGCAAACTTTCTTAGAGACTCTGGGCGATAAAGCTAACATGTCTGAACTGACCGCTGAAGAGTGCGCTTTCCCTTACGGTTGCGACGATGCAATTGTTACTGCCCATCTCTGGGACTTACTCAGATTGAAGATGATGATAGAAGGCACTTGGGATTTCTATGTGGCGAACCAGCCAGACGCTGAACGAGTTTTGATTGAAGCGAAACGTGAAGGTACTCCACTGGATGAAGAAGAGTTACGAGAGTACGTGAAGTCCTCTAAGGAGGGGGCGGAGGAAGCCATGGGAAAGTTACTACCGCTGCTGTTGAAAAATTGTAATACACCAAACCCAGCAGCGGTTGACAGTTTCATTAAAGTTGAAGTTAAGCCTTACCTAGTGGCTAAAAATAAAGATCAACCAGAAGAGAAAAAGTTAAACCTTGAGCAAATAAACTCCAGGGTAGCTTCAGAAAAAGAGAAGCTTTTAGGTTCTTGTGTTTTTGTACCTCCGACTGAAGAAGTAATCTCATCCTCTACCAAGTGGCTACCAACTGTTAAAGGGTTAGAAAAGGTTTGTGGTATAGTTGGGATTACCCCCCCAGTCTCAGTGGCTGTTTCTAGATTGGCAGACTACATCGAGGGGGTTTACAGCTCTGGGAAGATTAGCAGTTTAGCAGGGGAGTTCCTTAGAGTGTTAGGGCCAGCAGCCAACCAACTCAAGGGAAGAAAAGGGGAAAATTATGAGACATTCCTTGAATTTTGTGCAGATCTCATCGATAAGGAAGCGGCTGAGAATGGTACGACTAAGACGATCAAACATGGCACCCACATCGAAGTCGGCTCCTATAAAAAAATGCAGGCAATGCTATATTGCATGATGGGACTGCCGGTTAGAAGACATTCTAAAATTACTGATTTTAAAAGCTTCAGAGCAACACATAATTTGAAGGGAAGCCCTGGTACTGATGTTTTAGCTATGGATACAGCCAAGGCTTATGACATGAAAGAAGGGGATTGGAGAATAGAGGCCCTAGATTATTTGCGTATTATTAAAACCGATAAAACTTATAATGGACTGTATTTCAAACCCTACCCAAATTGGGTTTACACAAGTGACAAAATGTTACACCCCTCTATTAAGAATTGTGGAACTGTAACTAGAAGACCCTCTGGAGGTACCCCTAATTTGTTGCAGGTTTCTGGCTATAAAGACGGAGGTAGGCTAAGAAGTTGCTTCCCGGCTCAGAGGGCAGGGTGGAAAAAGAGAGGGGAAGAACCTCATGTGGTAGTAGCAATCGATTTCTCTCAACAAGAGTTGAGGATCATGGCGAGTGAGTGTCAGGACGAAACAATGATGGGGTGTTACATTGGATCTGAACGACGAGACATACATAGTCAGTCTGCTGTTGGTATCATTTCTAAAGTTAACAAGTTGCATTTAGACTACGACCATTACGTTGACTACTACGAAAACCCAGAATTAGAACATCATAAACTTTGTGTCTTCACCCGTAAGGCAAAAGCTAAGGAAACAAACTTTCTAATAGGGTATGGTGGAGGAGCCTTAACATTATCTGAACGACTAATCATTACCCTTGAAGAAGCTAACCTGATATTCGACGCTGTAATGGAAACCTACCCAGGCATCACACCCTGGCAGAGGAGTGTTGCCAAGTTTGCTAAACTTCATGGATACACCGAAACCGCCTTTGGTAATCGCCGTCATATTGATGCCAAGATTTTTTCTAGTAACAAACAAACTGTTGCTCGGGCAGAACGTCAGCTTATCAACGCCACAATACAGGGTTGTGCTGCTGACATTCTAGTGAAAGTTTTGGGCATAGTTCGTAGGATTAAATTAATGCAGCGTACTAGAGCAAAATTGATCGCCCCTGTTTACGATGAATTTGTTTCCAGGGTACCTGTATCAACTGTAGTGACTTACATTAACGAAATGACGGAAATAATGTCACTGACTCCCCCTGGACATGCAGTACCAATGGAGGCTGATGTTAGTATAGGGATCAATTGGGGTTCCCAGGTTGAGATAGGAATTAACCCAACAGAGGATTCCATTATGGAAACTTCAGAAAGAGTGTTAACAGAAGGTAAAGATTAGTAGGATAACACCTAAGGAGTGTGTTCAAAATGAACGAAATTAAAATGGAACTCAAAGAACTTGGTGGGGCTATATCTGATACTTTAGATATTATCTATGAGGAAAAAGCAGGGTTTTACCTCCTGGCATTCCCTATCCAAGGTGAAAATGAAAAAAACTTTTACCCTTCTTCATGCAGTAACTTACCAAGAGATAATTTGATCTCAGTTTTAGAGGTCGTATTGGATTACATGAAAAATGAAAAGAAATTCACAGGAGGAGAAGGATGTCAGAAATTGCATTAGTAACTTATGACTACGAAACAACAGGACCTGAACCAAAAGTTGATTTGCCAGTTCAAACTGCTGCAACCTTATCGATAGATGGAGGAGACCACTTACCTATTGTTCATGCCATAAGCAACCCAGGTAAAAAGATCCATCCAGAAGCAGTTAAGGTTCATGGTATTTCACAAACTATGGTCCTCGGGTACCCTCATCCTTCCATAATAGTTTGGATGTTAGAAAGCTATGTAGAAAGTCTTCAGGACTCAGGTCGTTTAGTCATCATAGCTGGTCATAATCATATTAGATTTGATAACGTTGTTTCTATTAATCTTGGGTGGGAAGAAATAATCGATTACCCCCAGATTGATACGATAATTTTGGCTCGCAGAGCTAACCCAACAGCAACAAACCATAAGCTTAGTTACACTTACCAACAGGCGTTTGGTGAAGAGTTAACAGGGGCTCATGATGCGATGGCAGATGTATTAGGCGTGGCCAGATTGGTTGACTACTACTGTGAATATTTTGACATGAATTATATTGAGTTAGCAGAGTTTTGTGGCACCCCTCAGGCAATGAAAGTTATCCCTTTTGGTAAGCACAAGGGAAAAACTATGAAACAGGCCGGTTACGGTTTCGTGAGATACATGATGCAGAAGACGGATATTGCTAACACTGACGCAGATTTTCTTCACACAGTAAGGCTAGAGTTCCCCTCTCTTTGGGAAGCCCACACAGGGCGTGATGCTGGTCTTTAATAAAAGGTAATTCATCTGGAGGAATCAATATGAGTAAAGATAAAATAGTGGAGTTAGACCCAGAATTACCTTCGATTAGAAATGTTGCGTACAAACTAGTATTGATAAAACTCAACGGTGATACTATCAACTACCCTTCCAAAGTGCATATACCAATCCCACCCAAAGTGGGACAGCGTATGAGGTTTGAAGGAGTCCCTTACTTAGTAGAAAAATCAGCCAATAATCAGGTAACCATGAGGGAAGTGTAATGATCTATGTGGCTCACCCGTACAGTGGGATTAAGGAAGTAATGGAAGTAAGATTTCAATTAGCTAAGGCCTATTGCGCGCAATTAAAAAGGGATGGAGTTGTTGGCGTATATTCCCCAATAGTACACTTCCACCAGTTAGCTTATGAGTATAAACTCAAAAAAGGGTTTAAGTATTGGAAACAAGAAAACCTTCACATGTTAGACCTAGCTGCTGAACTACATTTACTAAAACTTGAAGGTCATGACACCTCCCCAGGGGTAATTGTTGAGTTAAATCACGCCCACCTAATGGGGACAACAGTCGTGGATGTTCCTGAAGAATACTTCTTCTCTAGTCCTGTTAACAAGATAGCAAAACGGTGGATAAGGAAACACAGAAAGTTACTTCCTTCAAGTGCATTAGAAGTAACTAGGGATCAGATAGAGGATACGAAAACCTGTCCTGTTTGCTGGTCCCACAATGTAAGACATGAACCTTTAGGGTGTCTATCTAATACCTCTGACCCTTCCTGCTGGGACTACCCTGTGTGTAATCAGTGTGGGTACACTGCCGGTTCAGATAGTAGAGGAAGTAACGGAGGGATGTGGATACCTCCTGGTCAAAAACACATTAACGGGAAATATTTTATAAACCTTAAGAGGTAAGTAATGAGAAATCAGGCTCAGGCAGCGGGTAACCGGCTGGAAGACAAAACACAAGAAGCTCTAAAAGAAATTGAAAGTTTATGCGATGCCCGTATGTATCGATACCCTGATAAAAAAGCTGCTGGAGTTCGTGGGTTTGCACAGAAGGCCCCTGCTGACTATGGACTGTTAATAGCTGGGCACCACCATCGAATTGAATGTAAAGCCTCAGTGAAGCATGGCAGTTTAGTTGACTGTTTAAAAACTTCTGTCAAAGATCATCAAATGACAGCGGCTAAAAAACAAATCAGAGCTGGAGGTTCTTACTGGATACTGTTCGCCAGTGAGCTTACTTACTCACTTGAGTTATGGAATGCGAAAGACCTTATGAAGGCCTATTACACTCCAAGAGTTAAACCTAATATTAGATATGCAGCTGACGTGAGGAAGTACACCAAGCAGAACGTGAAAGAGATCCTTGCTTACTTAAACAGGAGGGTCACGTAATATGATAAAAAGTAAACTTAGAGGACACGAAATTGAATTTTTAAATGGTGAGTGGGTTTACCTAGATACTAAGGAACCTTCTAGATTTACTTACCTAGAAAGGTCATGCGGTAAGTGCGGAGAAAAGAATACGCCAGAAGGACATGACCCCTGTTTAGGGACGCTACCCGGAGTTATGAACGCATGTTGTGGTCACGGTGTTGTTAAAGAGGCCTATATCCAGTACGAAGACGGCTCCACAGTTAGGGGTGAGATAGCTATCCACGAGTCAAATAAGTTAAGAGACAAGGTAAACTAATGTTAGAAGTATTCGCAAAACTAAACGGTATGGGAGAAAGTTGTGGGGAAGATCATATATTTATTGGGAGCAAACGAGATTTTATTCTCATATCTAAGTGGTTGGGAGAGCAGTACCTGATTAACAAAAGGAAAAAGAAAATAGAATCATTAGAAATCTATTTCAAAAAAGGTTCTCAAGAGTTACACCCCTGTATTCGCCTGACGAAACCTGAGTCAAGAGTTTTGCATGAGGCTTTGGTAGAGTTGAACAAAAATAAGAAAAGCGCACCTCTGAAAAAAGTAACTAAGATCCTAACTGAGTCTCTTTGGATTTATTAACAACATGATTGATTTTATTTTAGGAAGTATTTTACTTATCTTAAGCGTTTGGCTAATGTCTGAGTCTATAAAGTTGTTTGTAATGTATAAATCTGAGTATGTAGAAGAGAAAAAGAAATTTGATAAACTTCATAGAGAGAGCCAAAAGAAAGATGATTTGGTTAGGTCTCTAAACAATATCCACGGTAAGGTATTAGTAAACAAATATGAGGATGAAAACTAATGATTATCTTCCCCAGTGACTTCCATTTAGGAAAAACCCTCAATGCGAACACCACTTTTGCTTCACGACGTTTGCTGAAACAAAAGTTATACGACCTAGCATACGAAGTATCCACACAGGAGTGCGACTTTTCTGTGTTTTGTGGGGACTTATTCGACTCCTACAGCAATAATGAAATGACCATAGCTCAGGGGTATTCTATTTGCAGTAATTTTGATTATGTTTTGGCCGGTAATCATGACCTTAAAAATCAGGAAGGGATTAAGGGGTCTCTTCAGTTGATAAAGGAAATGTTAGACGAACAGGACTCCTGCTCAGAAATAGTTTTAAACGAAATTGGGAAAGGTGGGTACTCTCTGGAACTTATAGACAATGTCATGGTATTTATGATCCCTCATCATTGCGACCAGGAACTTTTCGAAAGCACCATAGAAGAAGCTATGGAAAGGGCAGACAGTATGGACGATGGTACAGTCAAAATCCTATGTCTCCACTGCAACTATAATATGCCGTGGGATAAGAACGATACCACTCTGAACCTAACTGACGATGATGGTGATGTTCTATTGGACTCATTCGATTATGTTTTGATAGGGCATGAGCATAACTCAAACACCTACAAAAAAGGTCGCATTATTATGTTAGGCAACCACCACCCAACAGGGTTCGCTGACATTGCCGACAAATATATTTGGTCTTATGATCAAGAGAACGGAATGACTAAAAATCTAATTTGGGAAGAAGCACTTCACTACCTGGAACTAGATCCTTTTGAGGAGTTAGACGAAGGGTTCCTTAGTGACAATACTCAGTTCGTTCGTATAGTCGGTGAAATACCTTCAGAAGAATACCCGGCCTTTTCAAAATGGATGGTTGGTCTGTGGAAGAAATTCCCAAACGCCTACGCAATTAAAAATGCAGTAGAGACCATTAGCGTTGAGAAAGAAAAAATAATCAACGTCGATGAACTTGAGTCGTTGCCAGACACCATCAGGAAAGAGTTGAAAGGTACAAACCTGGAAGAGATTTTTGAAGAAATACTGACTGAAGTAGAATAGGGGATTGGTTGTGGACATAAAGTTAGATGTTATGAAGTTAGTCAAAAAGTTAGTTAGGTTCGTAATACTGTGCCTCATAATAGCGGGGTTCATGGTATCAGTACTTTGGTTAGTTGGGTATTACAAAGCAGGTCAGAATTCAAAAATAATCCACTATAACAGTATGGTAGATGTATGTAATAACACACCTGGAGCTACAATTAAGTTTAAGGCCAGCACTCCTGTTTTTGGAGCAGGAGTTGAAATGACCTGTGAGTATGTAGTCATAGACCTCAGGTTGAACTAAATAAAATAGAAGGAGGTATGAAGGGATGCTACTAGCAGCAGAACTAACCAATTTTAAAAAGCACAACAGCTTATCTGTAAATTTTACTGACGGGATGAACGTCATTCGTGGGCCAAACTTCTCAGGTAAATCTACGTTACTAGCAGCAATTGCTTTTGCCTTGTATGGCATGAGGGCAATTGGTAGTGATAAATCTGAGTTAATCACAACCGGGGAGAAGTCATGTAAGGTCTCATTAAATTTAATAACCCCGGAAGACGGAACCGAAGTTGAAGTTATCCGTACCCATAAAGATGCCAAAGTTCTTAACGTAAAAACTGGGGAGATGATAGCCACAGGGAGCACGTCAGTCACTTCCTGGGTAGAGGATACTTACGGGGCAGATGTAAAAGAATTCCTCACCCACACTTACTCTCGCCAGATGGAGACCAGCGTTCTCCTAACAATAGGGGCTACCGACCTGCAGAAGAAAGTTGAGGCCATGGCCAAGATTTCAATCATCGACAAGATGATTAAGAAGGCCGGTAAAAATGCTACCTTCCTGTCTGGGAAAATTGAAGGGATGGATATCGGTGAGTTCAGTATTGAACAGTTAAAAGAAATGCTGAAGGAGTCAGAGGTTGCTCACGAGCTTCACGCTTCCACCCTTAAAGATGCAGCTGAAGTTTTTGATAATGCCTGTAATAAGAAAAAAGAGTTAGAAGAAAATATTCGTAAAGCTGAGGCATCCAACGAGAAAGTTAACTTTGCTATAGATTGTATGGCAGGTCTTAAAATCAGGTTGATGGATGTAGAAAAACAATTTGAAGAGAGTAAGGATCAAGTGAACTCGTTCCCTAAAGACTTAGCTGAACAGGCTCAGGCTGCAACCAAAAAAGAATCTGAGTTTCTTAAGAACCATTTGGAGAATGCAAAGAAAGCTCCCAGACGGGACTCTGCTGAAATTTCTTTGTATGAGACTGAAGAATGGATAGGTATAACAGGGAAACCTAATGTGAAGTTGGCAGAGGAACTAGACATAGTAATTGCCAACGAACAATCTCAATTAGACGGTTTGGAGAAAATTTATGTTACTGCCAAAGAGTCTGTCCGATCTATCCAGTTGGATATTAGCAGATTGGAAAAAGCGTTAGACGAAGGTGAGTGCCCAACCTGTCACAGGGAACACGAAAACTTCAATCAAAGAGATTTAGAAACTGAGATAAAAAAACTAAATGCCCGTACAGAAATCTTACTGGGCGAGACTGATATAGCATCTAAATCTTACACTGAGTCTAAAGAGAATTTAGATCAACTGATTGAAGAACACCCTGGGGACGGAACCCAGGAGGCTTTGGATTCAGCCGTTGCCCAACTGAGTGAACTTAAAAAAGAGATAGAAGAATACAAAGACCTACCCTCTTCTGACAAAATAGAAGTAGCCGAACATGAATTAGCAACCCTGACCACCGTTCGGGAGGACCTTAATTTGGCCCTTAGCGATCAGACACTTGCCACTAGTGAGTTAGAGTCACTTAAAAGATCTATTAATCAATTACTAGACGATATTGCCAAGCAGGAGCCCATAGCTAATACCTCATTATTGGAGGTTAATGAATTTTATACTCAATTAAGACACAGTCAGAACGACCTCGAAACCGCCAAAGAAAATTTGGCAGACGTTACCCGAGAAGATACCGAACTCGAATATGATGTCACTGCTAAGGGCAACGCGCTCACCGTAGCACGTAACAAAGAGGTGGAGGTTAAACAGGTCAAGGTAAAATTGAATCTCACCCAGGACCTCCAGAAGTACCTACGCGATAGCAGAACTCGCTTCCTCGGGTCTATTTGGGGAGTCATATTGGCCAGGGCATCCGAAATTGCCTCTTCCACTACACAAAACCAGGAAGATCAAATAACTGAAATACGCCTCAAAGACAACGGTACATTCTCCTACGTCGAGAAAGGTCGAGAATTCTCCGTCAAATCGGCCTCTGGTTGCCAACAGGAGATTATGGGGGTAGCTTTGAGGTTAGCTCTATGTGATCTTTTCTACGGCCAGAGCAGCTATCTGATGCTGGATGAGGCGAGTTCCCAAATGAACGAAGAGAACTCAGCGGCGCTCGCTGGTATCCTGGCTGCTACGGGTAAACAAATACTGTACGTTACCCACAGAATGGCAGAGCAGACGATAGCTCAGAACGTCATTTTTATTGGAGGGGAGCAATAAGATGGCATTGATGGTAACTAAGGCATGTTTTGGGTGCGGCAGGCAATATTTAGGAGAGTATTACAACCACAACGATTGCCCGGAATGCGCTAAAAGGATTGCTAGGGAAATTAGAATGGATAAAAATAAGAAAAAGAGGTTGTCTATCGTTAGGAGAAAATGCGGTTGCAGGATAATTAAATAACTGAGGAAGGTAGTAATGAAAATAAATTGGAAAGATTTAAGATGGGGGAGCTTAAAGCATATAAAAGTAAAAGGTTTTTGGCGTAAAATTTTCACTAAACGTAGGATTAAATCGTTATTGGTTATGGTCGTGTGCATAACAATTCCAGACCTAATAATTACCTATTTGATGTCAGAAGAATTCAAGTGGTGGTTCAATCCTCATACAGTTATGTTTATGGGAGGAGCTGTCTGGGGCGCTTACGAAAGGCACACCATGTTAAAACCTTCCATCAAATGGCAGTACAAAAGGTAACCAGGAGAAATCATGAATATAGTTTGGCAACCTCACCCATCCACTAAAGTTAATCACGCATACAGGGAGGGATCATTTCCTGGTGACCACAGCCTTTGCAACAAAATATTAATGTCTAAAGGTAAGACTTCTAGTGCCTTTGGAAATATCTGTTCTCGTTGTAGAAGAGCTATCAAAAAGGAGCAAAAATGAACAAAAATCAGATTGAAGTAATCAATGAACTCTTAGATGACCCTGAAGACCTCACTTCATGGGAATACGACTTTGTTATGAGTATAGCAGAGCAAGAAACTCTGTCAGTCAGACAGGACGAAACATTAAAAGAAATTTCTTACAGGTTGAATCTTTAATTAAATTACGTTGATAACTGATATCTCTAAGTCTTCAAGTTTTTTTAATAATAATCCAATATTAGGAGTTTGATCTGATGTATAACTTTTCAGGTTAAACTCAGATACCCCATAGACTTCAGAAAATAACTTACCTCTTCTCAGTACTACACAATTATTTGTAGTTCTAAGTAGGTCCATATCCCAGTCCTGGATGCTTAAAAAAGCTTTCTCACTCTTATCTCCAAACAAAATGAAATCTAACTCCTGTAGTTCATAAAGGGAATTCTCTAACATGGTCATTACAGATCTTGTGAGTGAGTACATAGCATCACCGACTTTTTGCCCTGAGGATTTTCTTATGTTCACCCTAAAAGCATCGAACGAGAATTTCCTAACAGCAAAATGACCTTCCAAAAAATCATTAGAAAATATTTTATTTTCACGTTTTATGATGTGTTCATACCTATGAGTTTCAAGAGTTTCTGCTGCTACCAAAAGGGAGTTAGATGTGTCCCTACTTAAGAGTTCGTCTTTCGATTTCCTGACTAAAGATCTGTCGACATGGATCAGCCACCCGAACCATAAATCATACTGAAGAAGTAATGCAGATTTTGTCATATTATGGAACTTATACATCAGGTTGGATTGGACCTCATTTAGAGCAGCTGCCTGAGCTTCTTTGTATTTACTCAAGCATAAACTGGAAAGAATTCTGAACTGAGCATTATTTGGGACGAACATCTATTTAACCCTCTTTTGACCTATCATTAAAGAAGCCCCGAACATCCCTCTTAGTTCAGAATGACTTTTGTTCATTTCATTAAGAACGTCGATTATTTCTTCTAAAGATTTTGCATGTGATTTTTGTTTGTACTTTTGGTACTTTTCACAATTTAATATTGTCTCAGTAATTTTTATGCTGGATTCATCAATGATGTCAATCATGGATTGAATAATAGCAGAAGACAATTCTTCGTTAGCCTTTAAAGAATTTTCAGTTTCTATCTTAATTGACTCTAACAGGGATTTATGCCCCTTCCTTAAGGTGAACAACAAATAAAAATTAGCTAACACAACTGTCAGGGTGACTACGCCATACCCATAAGATTTTGCCAACTCTATTATAACCTGCAGTAATTGAAGTAGTTCTATCACAACTGACCTCCATTAATTAAGTTCCTAATGTTTCTTTAGTTCCTTCCCACCAAAATTGATCAATAGGAAAATGGGTTTTGCACTGAAAGCAAAAAGTTCCTGTATAAAATTTAGGATCCCTAGCGTAGGTCTCTGCTATTGAATTACTTATTATAGTTGTTGCCCCACAATGTTTGTGTACATAAGACTTACGAACAGGCCTGACAAATCCTTTGTCCCTTTCCTCCTGAGATAAAATCACATACCCTTTTTGTTGGTGGGTATCAGGGTCAATATCTCTGTGATCTGAAGTTACTTCACTACCGTCAGTCATGGTTGTTTTGATTTTTTGGCTCATTGTTTTCTCCTCTTTTAAGTTTTTTTAAATATTAACCTTATCTCATTAATCTAATTATAGTCTGATAATATAACAGACTAGAGCTTGAAATAAGAGGAGATATAGGTTGAGCTAGTTCTACTTCTAAAGCCTGACCTACAGCAAGGATATTGCTAGGTATAACTGTTACTACTTGTGACAAATCGATCTCATTGACTAAGTTAACATTTATGTTAATTCCACCTACCACCACTGTTATTGGCTGGGCTAAATCTGTCTCGAAAACCTGATTAGCAGATATAACCCCATCTGCTGAAACTCCTATAGCCTTAGAAGTGTCAACCTCGACAACCTGAGTTACAGAGATATCGACATTGCCAGCAGATGGTGTAATTATTTGAGATGAATTTGATTCTGAGACCTGCCCAACAGAAAGGTCAATGTTATTTACCTGGGTAACAATCTGTGACGTATCTGTTTCAGACACCTGATTTAAAATTACATCAACATTCCCAGCTAGTGGGTTAATAACGTGAGATAAATCTGTTTCAGTAATTTGATTAAGGGGAACAAAAGATGATTGGGTTGGGTTAATAATCTGTGACGTATCTGTTTCAGACACCTGATTTAAACCTATATCAATATTACCAGCAAGTAGGGTGAGGGGTTGAGATAAATCTGTTTCAGACACCTGATTTAAAATTACATCAACATTCCCAGCTAGTGGGGTGAAGGTTTGAGATAAATCTGTCTCTAAACCCTGACCAACAGAAATATTAATGCTACTAGTGGAGGTGAAAGTTTGAGATAAATCTGTTTCAGAAATCTGATTTAAAGTAACATCAACATTACCTTCAAATGGGTTAATAACCTGAGATAAGTCAGTTTCAGAAACCTGGATAACAGCAACAACAGTTGATTGAGTAGGGGTAATAATCTGAGATAAATCTGTTTCAAAATTCTGGGTTAAAGTTACATCAACATTACCAGCTAATGGAGTAATGATTTGAGATAAATCAGTTTCAGAAATCTGACTTAAAGTGACACCAACGCTACCAGCAAGTGGGATAATATCCTGAGATAAATCTATTTCTAAAACCTGACCAACAGAAATATTAATGTTACTAGTAGGGGTGAGGGGTTGAGATAAATCTGTTTCAGAAATCTGGTTTAAAGTTACATCAACATTACCAGCTAGTGGGGTGAGGGTTTGAGATAAATCTGTTTCAGAACTTTGACTAACCGCAACAACAATTGATTGAATAGGAATAATAACCTGAGATAAATCTGTCTCAAAATTCTGATTTAAAGTTACATCAACATTACCAGTTAATGGGGTGAGGGTTTGAGATAAATCTGTTTCAGAAATCTGGTTTAAAGTTACATCAACATTACCAGCTAGTGGGGTGAGGGTTTGAGATAAATCTGTTTCAGAAATCTGGTTTAAAGTTACATCAACATTTCCAGCTAATGGAGTAATGATTTGAGATGAATTTGTTTCAGAACTTTGACTAACAGCAACGACAGTTGATTGAATAGGAATAATAACCTGAGATAAATCTGTTTCAGAAATCTGATTTAAAGTTACATCAACATTGCCAGCTAATGGGGTGAGTGTTTGAGATAAATCTGTTTCAGAATTTTGGTTTAAAGTTACATCAACATTGCCAGCTAATGGAGTAATGATTTGAGATAAATCTGTTTCAGTAACCTGTAGAACAGAAACATTAGTTGATTGGACTGGGATTACTATTTGTGAAGTGTCAGTCTCAACAGATTGAGCCAAAGACACATTCACGTTCCCAGCTGAAATAGTAAGAGTTCTAGATAAATCTGTTTCTGATATCTGGGACACTGTAATGTTTGTATTCCCAACAACCGGAGTTATCACCTGAGCTAAATTAGATTCTGTGACCTGAGTTACCGTTATAGGTATAGAAGAAAATGCTGTTACAGATTGGGAAGCATCACTTTCAGTGGACTGAGAAACAGTTATGTTTACGTTACCAGTTGAGGGAGTAATGGTTTGAGATAAATTAGTTTCTGTGACCTGGAATACATTGACCCCTTGAGCCCCATTGTCTAGAGTAATCGGCTGTGCAAGATTAGTCTCAAAAACTTGGGCAACAGCTATATTTATGTTAGAACTCTGAGTAAGAGATTCTATAGTATCGGCATCAAATGCTGAGTTAGTTGAAACTGTTTGGTTAGCTACCTGAGGTACCCGTAAAGCAGTAGCTTGGAGAGCCCAGTTATCAGACCCAGACATACCGTAACTAGCGCTAACTTGAGTACCGTCACAAGCAAAGTACATGGATCCTACCCTAGTGTCTGTACCTCCACCTATGGCTGCTTGATTGGTTACTAAGGTGCCTGGAGAATGGGTGTCTATAGTGTCTGGCCCTGCTGAAACTTGACACAAACTATCGACATACCAATTACCGTCGTCAGGGGTAACTTGTAGGCTTGGGTTGTTGTCAGTGCCGTTAGATTGGGCGTTAAAACTTACGTTGAATGGGCTATTTGGGTCAACGCCATTATAGAGAGAAACCCCAGTCACTAGTCTTGAGGAATCGCTCATTGTAATAACTACATCTGCGGTTAGATCTATTGAGGGGGATTTCAATATATATAAAAAAGAACTAGCGTTACCGTTTCTAGAAACTCCTACTTCATCAAAGGTTTCGCTTCCGTTGAATACCACGCTATTGACAGTTATGTTAGTGTCTTTTGCCGCTATAGAAACTACCAAACAAGCGCCACTTCCTGCAGGCACGTTAATGTTCAGGGTAGAAACATCAGAATCACTTCCTGATTGTGTAACTGACTTTATATAGGTTATTGCAGTAGCCATTAAATATTACCCTTTATGACCTACAATACCCGACTGGGTCTATCCCAACCGTTATGTCCCCACCATTTGGGGTAACAACAAAATCGTGCATAGTCATTGGTATAATATTAGAATCCGACCCACTAGTGGAGTCACTATCATAACAAAAAACTAAATGAGTCCAGTTATCCCCATCTGATACTGAGCTAAATACTGGGTCATTTGTAAGGTCTAACTCCATAGTATTAGTGGTATGGTTAACTCTGATATCTTCTAGATCTGTGTCAGTTAAAATTAGCCTTGAATACCCAGAATTAGTTGCTTCAGCAGTATTGGATAAAGCTAATAACTCTGTTAGGTCATCAACGTCCTCAAGTACAGCTTGAGTGTCAGTAGATACTACAGCAACAATAACTAGGACAGCATTGGTAGGGTCGTTGGCATTTACCCTTAAATGTAATTCAGACTTTTGTCCTCTAGTTATGTTAAACAATATGTCACTCACCCAGTTGCCCCCCTTAATTCCGTCATAACTCCTCCTACGAGTTCAAATAGTAGTTACCACCAGAAGCTTGGACTGTAATATCCCCTCCGTTCGGGGTAACGCCATTTATGATAGTCAATATAACCATTGGGATAAGATTAGCGTCAGTTTCAGATCCTGTTTTGTCATAAGCAATAACTATATCAGTCCAGAGGTCCCCAGGGCCATCACCGGCTGAAACTGAAGTAAATACTGGATCAGGTAAAGGAAGCTCGACTAAATCCAACGTATCATCAATCACTACAGGGAACGAAGCAAGAGTAGTATCCGTGTAAACTAGCCTAGAATACCCAGAGTTATTTGCCTCATCCACGCCAGATAAGGCAAGTAATTCAGCTATAGTTTCAACATCCTTAATTGTGCCAGTGAGTTCAGTAGATTGAATTGCAATAATTGTCAACACAGACCCTGTGGGGTCTTGTGCCCTAACCCTCTCATGCAGCCCCACTACTCGGCCTCTAGCTACATTAAATGTAACATCATTAGCCATTATTTTGTGCCCCTCCACCAGAAAATTATGTGGGCCTATAAAAACCCACATGTTTGTTAGAAATATAGATCAATTTATGAAGCTCTGAAGTAACCGTCTGCAGCGATTTGTGCTGTAATATCGCCTCCGTTCGGAGTAACTACAAAGTCATGAATAGTCAGTGGAAGAAGATTCGCATCAGTGTCAGACCCTGTAGTGTCATAAGCAATGACTAAATGGGTCCAGTTATCGCCACCAGTAATAGAACTGAATACAGGGTCAACCGTGATATTTACGTCCATACGGTTGTTAGTATCATCATTGTCTATCGCATCTAAATCTGTATCGTCTAAATCGATCCTTGCGTACCCGCCATTAGTAGCTTCAGCAGTATTACCTAAAACAAGTAACGCTGCTATGTCATCGACATCCCTGATTAAATCATCTGTGTCAGTCGATACGATTGCGATAATTACCAATTGCGAGGCTGCTACTTCATTAGTTTGTACTTTGTTATGAAGTTCAGCTACGCGGCCCTTTGCTATATTGAAAACTTGATCTGTCATTTTGTTTCTCCTAAACGGTTTGAGTCTTTATACTAATCTCATTAAAAATACCACAATATAAAACTAATTCATACTTATGCTATCAAGGTCTATGTATCTGGGTCACTCATTAACTTCTCCCTTGACCTCAGAATACATCCCTTAAGGTACTTTATAGTCTTGTTCCTAGCATCCCACCCGTCCTCTATCTGAGATAAGTTTTTAGAAAGCAACTCGTAATTCTTTGGGGTCCACGCTACCCAAACCTTTCCGTCCTTAGTCTCTATAACTGTAGGATCAGTGATATAAGGATTAATCCCTTCTGCTGCAGCTGGGAGTACACACTCAATACTAACCAGTTCTTTCTGATCAATTATTACCGGAGGAGGTGCCGGTGGGGTCTCCTTCTGCCTTAAAAGACTCGAACAGCCGCTTAGTACCATTACGAATCCTACGCTGCATAAGAGAAGGCTTAGACATGAGCAAAAACTCAAAATCATGCTCCGCGAATATGCGAGATATTTCCTCAGATTTTTGTGTGACATTTTTCAGCTCCTGTTGTAGTTCAAGATAGTTATGTTGAGATAACCTAACTGTTTTTAAATACTCATTGTTTAAGTCATTAGCTTTCTTAGCTGAGGCTTCAACCTGAGTTACTTTTACTCTGAGTTTTGCATCAGAAGCTTTCCATGAATCTCTTGACTGAGTTATTACAATTAAATCTTTTTCTAACCCTACCACTTTAATTTTCTGCCAACCTGCATACAAACCTAGAAGGACAACCCCCCCTATAGCAAATTTATTAAGACCTAGAATTCCAAGATTAAACATTAGTAAATTTCCTCTTTCCCTTTTGATTTAGGAGTTCCGCTTACTCTGGTATCAGAGTATGCAGCTGACCCAATATAAGCCATGACCACCCCCCACAAACCACCAAACACTATCCCAAGTGCTGCCCAACTATTTGAGGCGGATTCTATTTTTTCAGGGGTGCCAAAAATTACTAGTAAAGAAATTCCAACAATGGTAAATACACTTAAGAAAGAAGCTAAGTTAAATGCTTTCCATGCCATTCGACGGCGGTTCCTCCAACGAACGTCCTGAATTTCGGCAGAAGTCCTAACCTCTGCCTTCTCTTCTGATTTAGGTTCCATTACTAACCGTCAATAATTCTTAGTGAATGAGGACCAGGGTTATTGTGCATTAGTATTTTAAACCTCCTAACCGCGTCCCTAGACCTAATAACCATAGGTAAAATCATAGAAGTTCTCTTGTCATACGCAGTTGATTTACCTAGGCCCAAAGCAACACAACCTTCTAATTGACTGGCCCAATTAGCGGCATGAAATACACAGGCATAGCGATCAGTGTTATGAACTCTTTCTTCTGGTAGGTGATATACCCCAAGTTTTTCGTTAACCATACAGTAAGTGTTTTTATACCTTCCACCTGTATGAGGTACCAACAAGTAATTACCAGCAGGCAAGCATGACTTAAATGGCTTATTGTCACCCCAGGGAGGCTCTATGGTATCGAACATTTCACCACCAACACTAAGGGACCCTTGGGTTTCAGTTTCTGTTGATGGGTCTCTTTTTAGTATTAATAACATTATTTTTTCTCCTGTGATTTAGCTCTTTGATTGCCTCTGGTCCCTGCTGTTCTCTTAGCCTGTTTTTTAACTCCAGGTTTTTTAGAATCCTTCCCTTTAGAAGTTCCCTCAATAAGTTCGTTTTGATAGAGGCCCATATGACGTGAAGATAAAGCCATAGCAACATTACAAAGTTGCTGCCATTGTCTATGCTGTTCCATAGTTTCAGGGGTTAAAGGGGGCGCTATCCCAGGTTTATTAAGTACCTGTAATAAGCAGTCCCCTATAGAGGAGGATTGCTCCTCAGATAAAATTTGTTTTCTTACTGTGTCTTTTGTTTCACTCATTTGTTGGCTCCAAATATTGCTAATTTAAGTTTGTCAATTTCTACCTCTAACTTCTTTCTAAGTTTGACCTCCTGAGAAAATGCTACATAAAGAGGAGATACCATACTGGTATAAAATAAATATTTATCTTCCCCCTTATCGTCAACCCCGGTAACCCCTTTCATTAAATCTTTTATGTCTTCAAGAACAAACCCTCTACGTAGTTCTTTCTTAGGGTCAGAATTTAATGTGTAAAGAGTTGATCCTAATTTGCCTATTTTGCAAACCAGATCCAATAGGTCATATTCTACTCCTTTTATAGTTTTAAGTCTCCTAGCAGATGTATGGATGGCGGTAGCAGCTTGTGCTACCCGAAGTGATGACCAACCATCGCAGCCTGTCGCGGTCCCTGCTTCTGCATCAGCCTGAGAAATTACTGTAGATAAAGAGTGCCAAACCTCACCGCCTCTATAAGTCAAATCGCTACCAACTTGGAAAGCAAAAGAGGAAGAGTTACCTGGGATTAATTGAACCATACTAGTTCCTGTACCAGACCCTTCATTCCTAACTCTAACAAGATCACCTGAAGAATCTATAAATCCTCCTGTACTGCCTGTATTTGTTAAGGTTAATTTAGGAGAGCTTGTTGATATGGTTTGGTCTACGGTGAATGTATTTCCTACATTAGTTTTAGCAAAACCGCTACCAGTAGCAACTGCGTTCCCGTCCCAAATCAAAGTGGTGCTAGTTAGTTCAAGCCTCTTTGCAGCTAAAGAAATTCTAAGTGGTGTTGAAACGTAAACATTAGCATCAGTCCTTCTCTCAACATTAAATACTCCGGCAGAAACTGTAAATAACCAATTATTGTCAGTTGCATCAGTTTCATTCAGGAATAAAGCTGGTGAAGTGGTTTTGATTTCTTGATCCTCTGTAAAAATATTAGCAACATTCGTGAATGCAGTATTACCTCCGCCCGGTGCTAGGGCATCAATTGCTTGTTTAACTCTTTGTGGAGACCATGAACGGAATGTAGTAGAAGTTCCTGCCTCTGCCGAAGCCTGAGAAACGTTCGCTAAGTTAGATGCATTCCAAACAATGTTCCCGTTCCACTCCATGTTTGTAGACTGAAGATTTAGCCTAAGGGCTCCTGTATCAATTCTAAAAGGAGTTGAAATATAAGTACCACTTGAGTCTAACTCATCGATATCTAACTGAGCAGTGTCACATTCCATTCTGTACCCATTACCTACAGTATCTTTTAAATGTAAAGATGGGTTTGCCATATTGATAGTTTGCTCACCAGTGAAAGTGTTAGCCCCTAGGGTTGCCCCTCCTCCACCTCCGGCTGCTGCATACCAATAATTGTTAGTGTCATCCCAGGTGAGAACATACCCATCAGTAATAGTTGTATTATCCAAAATATTATTGGTAGGGAAACTTCCTTCGTGATGAACCGAGTCTCCACCAAATTGTAAATCTGTAGCTATTAATAATTCATTTGAAGATGTGTTATTAGCTCTTATAGCGACACTACCCCCAATTGCTATTCTGTTAGTCACCTTTAGAACTGCTGACCCCTCATATCCTACAATACCGACCTCAGCATCTACACTATCTCTGAAATTTAACTCCTGGGTTGAGTAAATTGGGGTAGCGTTAAACACATCAGAAGTATCGTCATCTTTTAAAACAAATTTTGGATCTCCATCTCTATAAATTATTTCATTGGCACTTATTTCTAACTCGTTCCCTTCTCCGTTTAACAGTATTAACCCTTGATTGTTAGTGATTTCAAAAACAGTATCAGTGGCTGAATTATATCCTAGCTGTGCATACGTAGTCGTATTGTCAACATCTAAACCAAACTTGAATTTAATCATTCCGGTTGAGTTAGTCGCGTCAACTGCAGCTGCAGAAGTATCCAACAAATAATAAGTAGGATTAGACTCTGCAGACCAAACTTTGTTCTCAACTACAGTCTCACTTCCAAGTACAATATTTCCTAAGAGGTTTTCGATTACAAAATCATTAGTGGTTGCCTCATCAAACCCTAGGTTAGCTACTATTACATCATTCAGGTCATCCCATCTGACAATCCCTGTTAAGCCAACCCCAAAACTTACTGTGCTGTCACTATCACTGTCCTTTATGATAAGGATAGGATCAACGTCAGTAATTCCACTGCCTGCAGCCGGGTCTACTTTAACCCCTCCAATGTAGAAATCTCCATAAACATGGGCGTCTCCATTTTCCATAACATTGAAAGCTTCCTGATCTCCTACATCTAAATCGTCAGTACTAATGAGTCCAAAAATTTTAGGGATATTAGTTTTTCCGTCGTAAGTCTTCAGTAACTCATATTCAAGTGAATCCCCGCCTCCTGGTATAGCTCCTGCAGTCTTTTGTCCTAGTAGAGTCCAGTTGTCATCAAACAGGTTATCGGACAGTAGGGAGATAGACAGAGGGGTTGTGGCGTCTGGCAGAGACGCTATGTAAACCTCAAAATACGCTGCCTCGCCAGTGGGATCGTCAACTAATCTAACTTTGGTGATTTCTGGATTAATACCAGCACCAGATAGATGAGTAATGACTGACGCCTGACCTTTAGTCTTCGATATTCTAAACGTCTGCGGGGCTGGGGTTGGTTCTGCCATATTCTAATTATCCTTAAGGTACAGTAATTACAAACGTTTCATCGATTGATAGGTACTCAGTGTCTGGGTCATTAAGAGTAAGATCAGGTCTTGCATAACCCTTGAACCTGATTGAGATAGTAGCTCCTCCTGAATCAGTGACAGTAAACACGCCATAATGCCTTTCCCCTACAACAGCCCCATCTGGCCAACTATACCCCCCTTCGTCAGTAGTTGGCATATCAGACCATGGACCGCCTTTAAGCGAACCACCGCTATGGTAAGAGGCTGCTTGGACGCTAGGGAACGCACCTGAACTTCCTGCCCCATAACCAACTCCATTACTCCATGCCATCATGTGAGCATCGCCGCCTAAAGAAAGCATTGACAATGTCATGTCTGTGGTTCCTCCAGTTCCTCTTATCTGGAAGTCATCAACTAAAGCTTCTCTGTAAGTTGAGTACTTACGCCAGTTATCAGACCCAATCCCGGTTGATACATCGGAAATGAAAGGGTAACTGTGCATCCAGACAACGATTTGACTGGCGTCCGCTGCGGCATCCAATTCTGCCATTAACCAAGTTCTTTGCGCTGCTGAATAAACTAGTTTACTGCTATTATCAATTGCTGTCTTAATGTCTCTTTCTGACCTGTTGTCGCACATAATAAAACGCACCCGACCATTAATGAAACTGTAATAGGGAGACCCAGATCCTGTCTCTGGTATGTTAGGACAATTTTCTCTGAATGAGTCATGAGCCCAGGTTACAGTAGCGCTCCCTTTATATCCGTCATTAGTTCCCATATCATGATCATCAAACATGTAAGCAGCAGGGTAAGTCTTCCAAATAAGTCGTTGTCTATCATCCCCTATAGCTACGTCGTAATTTTCACGAGCTGTATCAATACTTGACCAAGTATCAAGATAAGCTAAGTCTCCTGTGTGGATAAAAAAATCAACATCAGATAAGGCATCAAGAGTTTTCGCCATAGAAATAAACGTATTTGAGTTCGACCATGCAGCACATGAACCGCCAAAGAAAGTGAAACTTCTAGCAGTGTTAGCAATTTCCATAGTTTTAGAAAATCCAGTGAAAACTGCAGCATCTTCCCCCACTCCCTCTTGGAAAATTTTGTAGTAATAACGAGTCTTAGCTGTTAGGCCGCTGAATGAAAATTTGTTTCTCCTGTTACTGTCTCCTCGAACCACTGTTGCCTCAGCAACATGTGACCCTATTGCAGCTTCTTCAAACACTCCGGCAGAGGTTGTTGCATCAAAATTTATTCCTGGAATTATATCGACATCTAACGTGTCTATAGCCGTCACTTTATGAGAACTTGATTCCCCCTTCTCTGTCACCGTCATATAGTCATCTACTGCTAGCCCGGTAACAGAAGTAAGTGATAATGTTGTGTCGTTTTTAGAAGCAGCTGCAGTGAGGGTTGCAAAATCAGCTGGGATGGCATAGCATCTAGCAACATCGGCACTTGCCGGGTAGTTATAAACTGCAGTAACTTGGAACGTGTCGTCGTCACCAACCCCTGACCATGCGTTTTGCAGTACGGGAGTAGCACCTGGAGGAATTGCGTCAGTCTTATAGGATACACTGATCTCAAAGCTTCCTTCCCCAAAATTTGTTGGGGCCTGAGCTACTCGATACCACCCAATTGAATTTGTGTTATCTAGAATGTAAGTAACATTAGAGAACCCTCCGCCTCCGCCTATTCCGCCCCCTCCTATATCGACACCCTGGTAAGTAGTTTGCCCTTCGGTTTCTCGAAGGTACCCAACCCCAGGAGGACGGATGCCCAACCACATATCATCAAGATCGCCTGTACCGGCACCTCCTGACGTTCCTCCGTATACAGATCCTGACCCATGGATTCTAATATCATTAGTCACCTGTAAGTTAGGTGATGATATAGTAAAAGTAGGGTCAGCTTCAGCCGCGTATTCTGTATGTAAAGTTTGGGTAGTATGCAAAGATTCATTCGCCATTATGATGACAGTAGAACTATCTTCAATAGCACCAAATAATACCCCAACACTGTTACCTCCGTATTCTGGATCGGTTCCAATTCTTGCATGAGTATTAGCAATTTGGAAAGTTAAATCACAGTTGGCCACAGGGTCAGCCGTAGAGAATATCCCAACCTTAGCCGCATATCCAGATTCAAAGCAACCCTCACTTGGGAACGAATCCTCGTTGAAAAACATTCTGAAATTACCTTTAAGATTACCAGAACTATCAATTTGAACCCCAAGAAAATTTGGACTATCAGCAACTTGAGCCCCCAAGTCTAATTGTTCGCATCCATCGGTTATACGGAAAGCAGTTGAGGCAGTTACGCTCAATGCTGCTACGGCACGAACATCAGAAACTGCTTTATAATCAAACCCTAGGTTACCTCCGTCAACCTGAATGTGGTTGTACTCGAAATTGAACCCTTGAAACCTAACGCCAATATGTGATTGAGTCTCACTAACATAAGTTTCACCAATATTAAATAATCTAATATTACCGATCTTCATATCATTTAAAATTCTTTCAGTTCCTAATAGAATTCCTGAGTTACCTCTACCCCATAACTTAAACTGATCAATATGAGAACCAGACATGAAAACAAAAGCCCAGGCGTAAGTATCATTTTGTTCCCCGGCGTCTTCCACATGACTATATAAAACTTCAGAGGTATGAATTTGGACCCCAGACTTAACATAAACTGTATTAGCTATTTTTGCTTGATGAGGAATTACTAGACGAACAAATTGTCTCCTTCCAGTTGTTTCATCAGCTAAAAGACGTGTAATTCTAACCTCAGGCCCAGCTGATTCTGTAGTTAATGGCCTCCCTGGAAATGTTGTGTCTACAGTAATTTGGGCTGCAGTTACCGCTGTTATAGTAGCGCTAAAATTATTAGCAACAGATCCGAATGTACCAATAGTGTTTCCAACAGAAAATGAACCAAACTCGCTACCTGCAGAATTTATTTTGTCAGGAGCTGTAAACGAGATATCAGTATTTTCAACCCAGAAAGGGTCCTGCTTAACTAAATCTGAAAGGTAATCAATCTGAGCTTGAATAACAGCAGACATGTCTGTGCCAGTGTTATTAGAGTGGTCTATTGGGCCTTCAGTATCACCACCATCTATTACATAATCATCAACCCAATTTTCATCCCAAGATGAATCATACTCGAAAGTATTTGGTCTGGTAATTTTCCATCTGCCTGGATCTGTGGTGAGAAAAGTTGCTGGCTTAATAACTGTCCACCCATTATCGCTTTCTGTGGAAGTGGAATCCCACTCATAAGCTGGTAGACCTTTTACAAAGACTAACCGTGCCTCCCCGATTACGTGATTTCTTAATCCAGTATGATCAGTAAACCGTGGTGTACTACCAGACCCCCCGCTGCCAGCAGTATTTGAAGGTCTAGTGAATGGGGCTACTTTAACCCCTCTATTCAGTGTAGGTTTTCGAGACCCAACTGTTTCATTAGCAACACTCAAAGAAGTGTAAACAAATCCTATGTTTAAATAGACTGCATTATTAGGAATTCCAACATTGTTTTTAACTGACCTCTGCCATAGGTTATCAGAGGTACTGTCATGAGGGTCAACCACATTACCAAGGAAAGAAGATATGACAGTTTCACCTGAGTCGAAGAATACTAATTTAAGCTGAAACCCTGCAGCAGTGCAATCTTTAGTTTGCAACTCCAGGCCAGAAGAAACTACGTTCCCTGGTTCAAGGTTTAGGTCTGTTAGAAGTCTATTGTTTGCCATTTCTCTCTACTAAAATTTTTAATCTAAATTAATTTTCAGATGGTAACAAATTTAATTACAGAGGGTCACTGAATTTTCGGTCGTACCACCCACCTTCATCTAACTCTGGGTCTTTAAAAGGACCCCCCGAAGCTGTGGTTACTGTTGGGCTGTCCTCTACAGGGGCTTCAACTTGTCCATCTAATAGGTTTTGGTAATCACCAACATCTAAATAAACTCCATCATCATCTGGGTCTAAAAATCTATCCCCCCACGGGCTAATAAATCTTAATACGGTTAGTCCTTCATTAAGGACAGGGTTAGCTGTCAATACAGTTCCTCCTACAGTTTCTAATCTCATTTGCATCGTTACTGCCCCTACAGGAACAAGGATGCCTTCAAGGACTGTTCTGGTAAGAACTACCGGTACTGGTGTATGGTTAAATTCAAACAGTGGGTCTGTCACAATCAGATCATCTATACTGTCAAAAAATTCAACAGTCAGAGTACACTCGGTTGCAGTTTCTCGATCAACCCACACACTACATGACATATAATCGTTTTCTGCAATATCATGGTCTGCCAGAATTAACTTAGAGTTAGATGCGTTTGTTTGGTGGAAAACGTGCCCATCAGAAACACTAATTTGAGCCCTTCTATTAGTTGGGATTAAGTTAACAATACCAGAGGCAGGTTCCCCTCCTACTACTTCTAACCCAGCTGTTGGCCCAGTATTCCAATCTCCTGTTTGGTCTGAAGAATTAATAATTCTAGCCCAAACATAATTAACCCCGGTAAACACAAGATATTGCTGAACAACTTTCCCTATGAGTTGTGAAACTTTTTTGTAATTAGGGAACCCTCCGGCCCCAGATGGTATTTCAGTTAGGACAGAGCTGTACTGAATAACTGAATCATCTCTATCATTTACTGTGCTGTACGCCCATTCTACATAAGCTAAATCTCTGGCAACTACACTAGAAATATTCAGGGTCATTAAGTTTCCTATTGGAGTTACTATTGCTGATAAAAAAATAGATTCTTTAGGAGGGGTTGTGGCTCCTAGTACAGTTTTACCTATCAAAGCAATTGGGGAACTGTATAACCCTTTTTTGTTGAAGGCTTCTAATTCAAAATCGTAAGTTCTCCCTTCTGTTAATCTTCTTGTCCATGATCGTTCAGTTTCACCTACCGAATCTCGATTCCAAGTGTTTGCCTTCCCAATAGCTACATCTCCAGTAGCCCAAAGATTATAAGCGTTCTCCCTTTCGTACTCATCCATGTGTCGATTCGTAACTAAAGCGTTACTCCACCGTCCATTATGAACTGCACCTACCGATCCTCCTCCAATCTTGAGGTCTTCAGTCTGGTCCCAATTCATAGTGTCACCACCAGTAAAATTGTACTCACCAACTGGGGCTCCGTCGATTTCTAAAATTAATTTATCATCTCGTTTTGATATCACTGCTATGTGGGCAACATCTCCATCGTAAACAGCCCCAGAATCGATCTCCCGCTTAGTCCCTGTACTATCATAAACCGTGACCCCAATATTAGTAGAGCCCTCCATTGTACCAAATCTGAATCCTTTCTTAGCGTCTGTACTGCCCCATTGTCCTACAATAGTTGTGTCTGCTGTAGCCGTGGCTACGCTAAACAAAGTCACCATAGAAAACTCATCAGTAGGGTATTCGTCCACAGGGGTTGTTATGTCTAATACCCTATCAGAGTCACCCGCCACGTTAATAGATTTAATCCCACTTTCAAAAGGGTTCAGCGTTGCTCCGCTCATCCCAGAAGTATCTGTATTGGTTCCGTACACCCCAACCATTTCTCTGATAGAGTCATTAATTGCATCTGGATTACTGTCATTTTCATTACCAGCAAAAGAGACAATTGGTACCATTTCCGCTATAGCATCACTAAGTCCAGCAGAAGAAGAAGTCTCTCTCCATTTGATCCTATATCCAGCTAATTGATCGTCTGGGGAATCCTCCCATCTTAATAACGCATAGGCACCATACCCACCTCTAATAGCATCAGTAGATAATTTGAATGCTGTCTCTTTGCTTATATTCCCCCCAGTAAAAAATCTAAAATTAGTAGGGACGTCTACAAGTCTTGGGATGTAAGGGTTATATTGTAGATGAGATTGAACTTGATTATAAATACCTAACCCAGAATCCCATGCCCCAGAGTTTTCATCTCTTAGAGTTATACTTACAGTTAAATCTTTTTGCAATTCCCATGATAAGACTCTGAAAGGTTTATCAGTCCACGCCGGGTTATCTAGAGTTAACTTAACCATCATGTTGACATGCAGATCCAACAGTCTTGGTTTACCAATAAATGTAACTAAGGTTTGATGCTCTGATTGATTTAGTTCAAATGTTGCTAGTCGTTGTGCTTGGTACTCATCGGTGACACCAATCAATCTAATTTCCCTGGTAACTTCCCTACCTCCGTCTCTTGAAACATACCCAGCATTGTCTCTTTGCTTAAAACTCACTTGTTGGTAAAATCTTTTAGAATCATAGTAAGTTCCAGATACAGAGTTATACAAATTTGATGCAGAAGTGCTACTACCGATTGCAAAGGATCCTACAATGTCGTCTTCTATTATAGTAAAAGTAGGAGTGGTAAACTCCCCTGCCATGATCTTCCATTCCCCTCCTACATAAACTACTTCTCCATACATAGTCTCCAAGATTTGAAGAAGATTTTCCTTTCTGGACTGAGTTAGTGAGAGGGCAAGATCACACGAGTACCTTGGTTGTCGTTCAGAAACTACAACCAAACTTCCAGCAGCTTCTGTAACTATTGCCGGGGATCCTGTTGTTGTTAAGACAGCAGAAGTACTAGTTAAGACTGTATGGTTTCCATTATTGCTAGAAGACCCTGAAATCAAAATTGGAGTCCCAACTGAGTAGACAGGAAGGGTAGCCCCAACGTCCCTAATCTCACTACTAGCAGAATCAAAAGATATGTCTGTACCATCTTCATCTTCAGGTACAGCTTCCCAAATATCACATGTGTTTGCAGACGCGATAGTAAAGGCGTCATCAATTTTAATATGGTCTTCCCCAAATCCTTCATCCCTAGTGAGATAATCTCTGGCAATCAAAGCTGGGTTATTTGAGTACTCCCATGTAGAGGGGTCAGTGTAACGATGAGATCCAGACCCTCCATTAGTGCTATCTTTTCTTGGGTCATAAATTTTAGACCCCTGGCATACAGTAGAAACATCTGGGATCCTATCCCAGTCCTCATAGCTATCAAGAACAATGACCAAATAAGCAACACTGTCCCCAGTAAAACTAGTAGTCCATGGTTCTCCACTTACATTATACTGCTGAACCGTAGTGCTTACAGTCTGCCCACTAGCTCCTGTAAATTTCTCAAAAGTATCAGCTACAGGGATAGAAGGATCTGTTGACAAAGTATCCCCAAGATAAACATCACCAATACTATTAATTTCATGTTGAGTTAAACAAAGGACCATACACAGAGATTTAGGAGGGGCATTAGGCTTTGCGCCCCCTCCGGTTGCCCAATAAACCATAGTGCCTCCGAGTCTCCTCTCTCCGTACAGAATAATGGTTGGAGATACACTACTTCTAGAAACTAACCTACGATTATCAGCAGGGTCAGAAAAGGTAGGTTGATGATGTCTGGCATAGCTAGCAGCAGCCATGTTTATCAAAAGAACAACCACCACATAGATGACTATATTTTTGATAACGAACCCTGCAACTATTGTTGCTACAGCTGCTACTGCTGGTGGCATTAGTTAACCCTCCAGGCTCGTTTACATTCTAGAGTTCTTACTGTTATAAGTTCTTTAATCCCTATAAATGCTGAATCTAATCCTAAGCAAATCCCTAAAGTTTCACCGTATTCCATATCTGCCTCAACTATATCTCCGGGGGTGGCTAAACTTGGGTGAATTTCCTCCCCAAATAAAGCAGATGCATTATCCCTACCAAATTTTTCTAATAATAGCATAGCTCCTTTTTCGTCGTTGTAATCACCCCCTACTAGTGGGAGTAAATTTTTACCGGTGATTTCCTTAAACCAGTTACAGGAAAAAGTACAACAATCATTCACTCCCCACTCAAATTTGGTATGTTGGTGTGCAGTAATGTAAAGTAATAATGAAGTTTGTCTTTGCAAAGTAATCTCCTAATTATGTTATCTAAACTCTCTTTGATTATGCTGATCTGATCTTCCCCCTCTACCTCCCCCTCCCCCTGGGACCCCACTAGTATCATCTTGTTGTGCCCCCCAAACAATTTGTTGCTCATTTATAGTAACTAATAAGGAAAAAAATTCGTCATTAGGATGTCTTGTCTTGTGATCTTCATCGGTAAATCTTCTTACGTTTGGAAGATCGAATTGAGACATTATAGACTCTAAAGTTAAAACCAAAGAAGCATTTTCACCTCTAGTAATTTCAGAGGTATCCATAGTCCCTGAAAAAATTTCAAACCCGTCAATAATAGTTGCAGTTTCATAGTCATAAGCTGCCACATCAATTCTAGCTGCCCTACCTTGAATATCTTCATTACTAGTTAAATCTATTACGGTTGTATCAACCCCCTGGAGAGCTACTCTTACTCCTTTCATTTTTATACCCTGGTCTTCAAGTATTGGTTCTATTTGTCCTAGCGTGCCAATACCGACGTAGGTAAAAGTCCTATAGGTAATATCTCCTATCCCTGTGTGATATCTTTGAGTTCCACTATCAAAACTCAACTCTATTAGCACAATAGAAATGATATGATCTGCTGAAAAATGAGTTAATAAAGCCCCAGATAATCCTCTGCTCATAGGGAAGTATCCTCTAACAAACTTAGAGTGTAACTTGTAAAATATGGGGCAGATGTTGACATAGGACTAGACTCCCCATTTAAAATAAATTTAGCAAATGGGCTATGCAAAACCACCGCAGAGCCATTAGGAGCTGAGGCCCTAAGTGGTGGCTCAAAAGTAACTCTTCCGCTTCCTGAGTTACTCATGCAGGGCTCTACCACGCGTTTTAACTCCCCGTTAATACTAATCCAATCCATAGGGTTAATTGCGTTATCAGAGCTTGACCCTAACCCTGTAATCAAAATAGTTGACCCTGTCTGAGCACCGCTGACAGTGGCAGCTCTTGCAACAATAATATCTCCAACTGATAAGACCGTATTATTTGTATTATTAGCCACAGTAACAGTGATAGAAGAACCACTAGCAGTAAAAGTGCTGGCGTGTCTTCCCCCTCCAGTGAAGGTGTCATTACTAGACCCTACAGTCATGGTAACAGAATCCCCGCTCCCCTCGTATACTGAGACCCCCATAGAATAAGTCTCACCAGAAGTAACAGAAATAGTCCTACTAACTGAAGCCTCACCGGTCCCTTTATCAAGTCTTGCTCTGCCTCCTTCTAGACCCACTTTACTGCCTGCCCCTTCAGATTTGCTCCACCCGCTACCACCTAGGGAAAAGTCCCCATTCCCAACTTTATTAGCGGTGTCAAGAGATCCTGTAGTGTTAGGTCTTGCTAGTGAGTGACAGTGCATCCTTACAGCCTGCCCTCTTAATCTAGAAATGGCAGCGCCGACATTCTGGCCCCTAAGACTGTATCCGTCAATCTCTGAATAATCTAAATCAAAGCCCCATCTAGCGCCTGGGTTTTCGGTAGTAGTTGGTATTTTATTAAGCTCAGAAAAGAACACATTTGTATTACCATGTAATCTCTCAGTCATAGAGACCGGAGCTAAAGCTATTGGGAATGGGATTACTTTTGCTACCATGATTTACCTCCTGACTCCTAATGTTCTCTGAGTTCGTTGTTGTTGCCTAATAATCTTAGATTCTAATTCGTCCATTCCCTGCTTAACCATTATTCTGATCTCTTCTTTATTTGAGTTATCTCCAATAATTTGTACAGTATTTTCGAAGGTTACATTTCCAGCAGAACTAGCATTAGAGCTTTTACTTATATCTCTGTTAGGCACTATAGTTCCAGACCCACTTGGTACAAAAACTTCTGGGCCTTTCTCACCAACAATAATTGGGACATTACCTTTAACATTTCCCCCGTCAGCAAAAAACCCTCCTATACCAGAAGTTGCTAAAGCAGAAGTATTAGCTATAAGCGCTACAGTGTTAGCACTAATAAACCCACCCAATATCCCATTCGATGATGTCAACAATCCTAACGACAAAGTGTTTGGTCCGAGACCAGTTGTAGTTAATATCCCAAGGGCAGTAGTATTTAGTCCATTAGCAGTTGTCTGTAACCCTAGTGCTGTAGATGTCAATCCGAGGGCAGTGCTAGTTACTCCTTGTGCTGCACTGCTTACCCCTTCTGCAGCTGTCTGAACGCCAAGTGCTGTGGTATTTACCCCAACTGCTGTAGTCAAGGCGGCAGTACTTACTGACTCCTCAGTCCCACCGGTAGAGCCTTCCCCAGATATTTTTCCAAATGTTTCAGTAAAAAAGTCCCCCAACCCTCCCTCATTAAATAGACCTTGAACAGCTCTTTCAGCACTCATTTTGAGTATCATGTTAGAGAATGCATCTAGTAATCCGTCAAACCCATCTTTAGTTGGATCTAAGAAGAACTCAACAAATGCTCCCTGCATGGATTTGGCTGACTGTACAGCTTTACCAGCCATAGTGTTAGCCGCCGCGTCCCAGGTTACTGCTAACCCATTTATTCCAATAGCATTATCCCTTAACTTTTTTTCTAACTCTGTCAGTCTAATTAATTGTGCGTCTTGCTCCTTAGTCAGCCCTCTAGTAGCCTTCAATCCATTAAGTTGAGCAATGGTATAATTAACGTTAGCTTCAGCAACTGATAAAAACCCTTCAGCCAAAAATTTATTTCTATTAATTTGAGCATCCTGAGCTACTATGGCTGAAGTGGCAGCTTTTATAGCTTTACTTTCCATAGTGTCTATCAACTGATTAATTGCTCCCAATTGGTTTTGAGTAGCTAGTTTGTTTCCGTCTATTGTTTTTGTCAATTCCCTTATTTTTTCATCTAAAGCTTTCACCGCTTCAGCTTCTTGTTTCCACGCCTCAATATTACCAGTAGACTCAAACTTCTTGGCTTCTTCATTATGTGCTTGTCTAACTCTGTTAAGCTCTAACAGCCTTATGGTCAGGACATTTATTTCTTCTTGTCCAGATTGAGTTATAAGTTTACCTTCAGAGTTTATGTAATCTGACAGACTCAAAAGTCTAGCATCATAACCAGCCTTAAGTTTAGCTTGCAATCGATCCTGATTTTGTTCGATCAGTTCTAATTCCTTGTCACCTCTATCTTTCAATTCCCCTAAACTGATTCCCAACTGAGATAATTGTATGGCGTTTAACCTAGCTGCAACCACTCTTGCATTAGCTACTCTCTGATCTCCAATTTCTTTTTCCAAAGCAGCTCCAGACTCCAGAAAATCAAGGTAATCCTGGTAGTCCTTAAAATCGTAAAGTACAGCTAGTCTGTTCTGAGTATCTTCAAGTTGGGCAACATCAACTAAGGCAGCTGGCTTATCTTCTGTACCTTTACTTCTTTCTGCAAGTAGACTCTGGAATCCTTCCTGTAGGTTTATAATATTTTTAAACGTTTTACTATAAAGTATTTCTTTATTTTTCAAATTAGTTGCTAGTTGATCCTGGATCTTCTCAATATTTATTTCTTCTATGCCAAGTTTTTTTAACAAGAAGTCCCTAGTTTCGTCAAGTAACTTAGAGTTCGCTTTCCTTTGGTTTTCAAGACCTGATATTGTCCCTGCGGCAGATTTATTTATCTGTATATTTGTTCTTTCAATTGCGTTAGCTAACTCCTCCTCGCGTATTATTGCATCTTCCCTGGCTTGGTTTTCTTCGTCCATTTCCCTCTTAGTATTTCCTTCAGCACTTATTTGGGATCTAGTTTTTTCTACTATAGATAAACCTTTAGTGGCACTTAAAAGTTTCTGCATAGCATCAACTAATTTTTTCTGTTCTTCTCCGGCCTTACGAACTCTTTCAACTTCCTCGTCTGTTGGACCAAACCTAGGGAAAAATTTAGTTTGGAGTTGGGTAACAATAAGTCCTGCATACTTCTGTTTTAAAGCCTCTAAATTTTCTTGTGCTTTACTAAGATTACTTTGTAACTCTTCCCCAAAAGTCTGACCTTGAGATCTTTGTAACTTCTCAACAGTTTTTAATAACTCTACTACTTCTTTCTCAATTCCTTGGTACGCTCCCTCAATTCCAGATTCCTGGACAAGGTTTAAAGAGTTCTTAAGTCGATCTAGATCCAATACTAATGGCTTAATAACTTTAGCGAACCTTTCTGCTTCAGTGGATGACAATGCAAAGTAAGAAGCTATACCTATAGAAGCTAAAATAGTAATAGGACCTAACGCAGATTTAATTGCAAGTCCTAGTCCGCTAATACTTAAAGCCGCAGAAGCAGCTGCAGGAGACATCGAAGAAACTGCTAAGGTAGCGGCTAACATTGGGACTTTAAACGCCACTAGGGCTTTAGTTAACCCGAAAATTCCAGCTATCCAACCTGTTGCTATAACTCCAAGTTTTATAGACCCAAAAATAAGTAATGCTGACCCAGCCACTCTGATTGGTGTCTCAAGTTCTTCAAGGGCAAAACTAATTACTCTAAAAGCCTTAGTCATCCCAACAATAGTAGGTTCGACTACCCCAGACAGTACCCCCCCAAATGATATTAATGCTTCCTCACCAGCAGCCAAAGCCTTCCTATAATTAGAAATTTGATTGTCCTCAATCCTGGAAACTAGTCTGGCAGTAGCGTTGGTAACGTCTTCTGTCCTATCATGTAATTCGTCTAGTGCTGCAGAGTCACCTAAGATTGCTGCAGCGAATGCAGGTCCGGCTCTCTTACCAAAAATATCAAATACGTTCTGCAGAGTTGCCTGATTAACGCTCAATTCTTTGATTATATCAATCATGCTTTTCATTCGACCAGTTGTAGGATCAATGGCAGAAATTCCTAACTCAAACATTGCTTGTTTAATTTTGTTGGTCGGAGCTGATAGGTTTGCAATACCTCTACGAAGCGCTGTACCAGCGCGTGAGGCCTTAACTCCGTTATCTGCAAAGAAACCCAGGATGACTGCAGTATCTCTTAAATCAGTCCCCGTAGCCTGTGCTGCTGGACCTACGAAGGAGATTGCCTGAGCTAACTGAACAATGTTTGTATTACTATTGGTTACCGCCGTAGATAATAAGTCTACAGTAGATATCATATCTTCTGCTCGGACGTTAAAAGCAGCCATAATGTTAGTAGTTAAGTCAGCTGCCTGGGCTGCTTCAATCATCCCAATTTGGGCTATTCTCAAAGTAGGTTCAAGAGAAGAAAGAGACTCACTAACAGACTGACCTGCTTGCCCTAAAAAAATTAAACCTTCTGATACTTGCCTTGCAGTGAACACGGTCGTAGCAGCCAACTCTCTTACTGCTCCCCTGAGTTGAATTGATTGAAGGGCAGTTGCTGCCATTACAGCCTCTGCCCTATCCATGGAGAAATCAAATTCAGCATTTGCTACTATAGCTTCCCTTATAGACTTAATGAATGCAAACACTGTCGCTGCAGCAACAATTGTGCTACCGGTGAAAATACCAAAATTAGCCCCTAAAGCAGAAAGTCCTGCACGAAACTCAGCCGCATGAACATTTCCTTGTTGAATAGAGTTGGTGAGGCTTTTAGTAGCAACAGTTGCCTTCTGTTTAGCAATTGTATTTTTGTTTAGTGCTTTAGTTTCTTTGACAATTCCACGTTCGTTTCTAGCATGGGCTTCTGCTTCTTTAATGGCCAGAGATAAATCTAATTCAGCAAGAGCAATGGCCCTCAATGTAGTTCTGTTATTTTTAGCTTTTAATACTTCCTCCCTAATTTTTTGTTCATTCAGGATCCTCTGAACTTCAGTCTCCCTGAGTTTCCCTCCAACTAATCTTGCTTGTGACTGAATTAGTTTTTCGGTGGATGCTAAGTTTTCTTTCTTTATAGCTAGTTCAAGTCTTTCTGCATTGGTCAGCTCAGTGGTCATGCTCCTACTTCTACCTAGAACTACATTAAACTCAGCTATTACTTTAGCTCTCTTGTTACTAGCATCTAACGATGCTTTAGACAAAATCAAAGCCTGTCTCTCAACTATTAATGTCTCCTGTATACCGGAGATAAACCTTTTGTTTGATAGGATAATTCTTTGTTGCTCTGTTACTCGTTTAAGATCAGATGCGGACAATTCTTTACCCACAGAAACTTGAGACTTTTTAGCCCTCTCTAACCTTTTCATTTCTACAGTAAGGCTTGATACTTTTGATTTGAGATCTGAAATTACTTGTTTTTGTTTTTTTAACTGGGAATTTGATTGTGAGGATGTCTTCTGCATATCCTTAAAAGACGTTGATAATTTTGTCACTTTTTTGGCCATTGTGTCAGCCGAAATATCTTTTAGTGCTGTATCCAAGGCACCTAATTTTTCTTTTACTTCTGTTAATTTTTTAGACAGCTTACCTAAATTATTTACAGCTTTATCAGTTTTTAGGTTAAAATTAATTGGCACTACTTTTCTCCTAAGAAACTTCAGTTATAGATCTACTTTTCTCTTTTCTTATCGTAGAATTCCATAAAAACTTCATCAAGTGGCTTAATGATGTTAAGGAATTCTTCTATATCTGTTTCCTTCATCCCATTACAGTAACTCATAATATCAGTTATGGTTATCGGTTGATAGTACCCGTCTCCCCTACCTCGGCTAGAGCTTAAGTGTTTAAACGCAGTGTAGTAGTAAACAGCTTCAGGGATTGTAGATGGGCGGTCATCGAGCATTTTAACCTCGACCCCACCCTCCTGTAACTTCTTAAGTTTCTTGAAATGTGGTGCTATTTCAAGTTGCCACTCAAGAACTTTTTCTAGTTTTTTAATATTTTATCGTTTACCTTAGCTCGAAAAACATTAAAATCTCCAGCCGCCCGCTCCACCGCCCTGTAAAAGTCAACATATTCTAAAAGAATTAAACAATTAGATTCTGAGTGGGGGAATTTTTTACCATCGACCAGGACGTCTTTCCAGTCAATGACAATATATTTAGCCATAACTTCCTTAGTCAACTCCAGAAACAGTTTGTTTGCTTCGTCGTCGTTAGGTTCTAACGCCCTCTCGTTCTCTTTTAACAGAGTTCGCAAAAGGTTTTGAGAGTTAGCATTGCCGGTTCTGGCGAGTTTGATTTGCATTTCATCTCCGCCTACTTTGAGAGTGGTCCACCCACCCATAACTTCTTTATCGGGGTCGGATTGAAATGCTTTATTGAAATTAAATCCTTTAGTTGTTTCTTTAGTCATTACATGGCTCCAAAATTTATAATGTGGCCCCTATTTATTTGGTGTCGACAGCCCGAGAGGGAGCCACAACTCGGGCTAAAAGGCAAAAGCCCTTTAACGAGTTACCTCACTGTCGACTATTCAGTAAGTTTGGATCTTATAAAGAAGAATCCAACTTGTCGATGCGAATCATAATTGACTCAGCAGGGTCGATGATAGCTCTCCAATTCCCTTTAGCGATAATATCACTACTTCTACCTTCAGCATTTGCTACAAGATTTTCATATTTAACTTTAGGAAATGAAAAAACATAAGCGTTCCCAGATGCATCCTCAAGTGAGAAGCTTAATGAGAAAGCTGTGTTGGCTTTGAATTTAGTAAATTCAGCCCCGTCCTGGAAATAGATTTCGATAGGCCCGGTGATGTCAATAAATCCAGCCCCAATACCGATAGCAGGTAAACTTCCAATAGCTTTCTGGCTTCGAAGGTTGTTACCGATACTCATGCCTAATTTCATAAATTGTTGAGTTGACAACACGCCATCAATATAAATATTACTAAGATTGTTCACTGAATTGTAGATGTCACTAGTAGGCACCGGGACGTCAGTTAACCCAGTATAAGCAGTTGTTGTTGAGTCTCCGTCTTTGCAAAGGAACTCAAAAGCTCCTTTAAGAATATCCCCAACTTCAAAATCCATTGTCATTGATTGAAGAACAGACCCTTCGAATTGAAAGAACTCAGGCACAGTGGCGTCTGGGATCCGTCTCTCAATACTGAAAGAGGATTGAGTGACACCGTTCTTCACAGACTCAGAATGTATCTCAGCAGCAACACCAGCTGGCGTTTCATCCGAAGGTGGAACAGGGACAACAGTAATATCCTGATCACTGGTATAGGTAACAATCTTATAAATAAGGTTGTTCTCACCACCACCGTTGGAAAAGCCTTTCAATCTAAAGCTTTGGCCAAGTTCTAAGTCAGTAAACTTACCTGCAGTAGTAGAAGTAATTTTACCAGTAGCGTTAACTGTAGAGATATCACCAGCTACTCCGACGATTGCAACATCAGCAGAGAAGGAGCTAAATAACGCCCCAGCTATCAGGTCGTCGAATGAGCCAAAACTCATTTCAAACCCAAACCCACCACCAGCGCTTTGACCAACTGGAACTAAATCAGCAGTAGCGCGATCTGCTCGAATTTCTTCTGATGATTTTGTTTCCAAATTAGCGTTTAAAGATTCACTTAATAGCCTAAGGCCCTTTAAGTTTCCTGATCCTGGAGTTACTCCCCAGGTTACCTCTTTGATAGCCCATAGGCTACTAAGGTCCGCAGTTCCAAAACTCATAACTTATCTCCCAGTAATATTAAAATAAAAACCCAACCGTAAGGACTTAAGAGTCCATTTGTCGATAGTTCCAATAGGTTTATGAGACGTTTCATCAAACACTATACCAGTAAATGTCTGTCCTTCAAAGGTGTCTAGTATTTCCTGCTCTATCTTTGCACTCTCTCTGGTACCGCTACCTACTGGCACATAAGTAGTGAATGTCATAACACCTCGTCTACGCCACAGCCTGGATCCTACTGGCCCTAGAGACTTTTGTTTCCCTTTTATGATGTCTACATTAACTTCAAAAAACGGGTCACCAACCTTAATCATTTCACGCGCTTTGGCATTGCCAAAAATACTCTCATAGGTCCAGGCACCATCAATGACAACCTGATTTAAGGTCTGTTCTATAACATCAAGATCCAATGTAGTCCCCTGCCTTAGTCTTTAATACTTCACTTAAAGCCTCTTCATGGAGAGCTGAGATACTCCTTACGAGTATATCCTCAACCTCTCTTAACCCCGCTTGGGCTGTGTAAAGGTCATTACCTAAATCGTCAACAGGATTAGAAAAAGTAACTGAAACTAACTTAATATTTTCAATAATATTTGCGTTTTCTCTATCCAAAGAAGCTGCTGCAACAACCTGGATAGCAGCAGTGTTGCCACTCACACTCCTACCCTCAAATGATTGCCCTACCGGGGAAGACCCATGGAAATCTGTATACTGAGCGCTAGCTCCTTCAGGAACTACATGCCAATTGAATGCAGCATTACTAGAGCTATGCCTAGTGGCAAATACAGCTGCCATTAATGTGACACGGACCCCAGCTTTATAGTATTCTTCAGAGGCAAATCTAGCTGCGGTTTCTATCTTATCTAGTTCTTCTTGGATACCAGTTATCATCGTAATACAACCTTCCATGATGCAAGGTTTTTTTCTCTTTCTACTTTTATGATTTCTCTGTCCTCTGTATCGATAACTATAAAGTCTCCAGATTCTGGAGGTGACCCTATAGCTGCAAACTCAATTAATACTGTGTAAGTTTTATCTAAAGCAATTTCCCCCTGATCGTCTTCCGCTTTGCTCCCTTGTATCTCAACAGCAATTACAAAATCCTGGAGATTCTTCGTGTACCCCCCAGTCGTATTGTTATAAGTATCATCAGAAATTCTTTTGCGGTAAGTGACATTCTCCCTGGAGTCTGGCTCATCCGTAATGCGAGCTCCTTTAAACCCTGTATCTAGATATGTTTGAAGTACCCTATACGTAATCCCTTCAAACAATAAAATGTCACCTTTAATAACGTCTGCGTCTTTCTGCATCCACATAAATTCTTTAGTATAAATAGATTTATCTGTACTCCCCTCCTGAGTTAAGGTCCTCAACTCAATATCAGCATAAACAGGAGTTAAAAAACTATCGACCAACCCGCCTGGGTCGTTTGTTGGGCCAACAGTCCCCCTGCGGTTAACTGTAGTTTGAGATCTTACTTTATGCAGGGGAAGTGTAGTCCTATAAGAAGATTCCATCAGGTCGTGCTGAGGCTCCCCAAACAGGTATAAAAAACCTGATTCAGGCTCTCTAATTAAAGAGAAATTACTAATCTTTGAATACTCATCTGGGGATAAAAATAACATTCTACGTCGAGTAGGGCGATTGAAAATAGAAATAAAATCATCAGCTAATTTAAACTGGCCCTTAATCAGTGAGTTTGACCATTCCACAGCTGTATCGTCGTACACGTCGATTGAGGTTTTGTCAAAATATGAGGCTGCTAGTTTAAGTTCCATTAGCTACCAACTACAGGGTCTATAGCGGGGGGGACAGAGGCCAGTATGGTAGCTGTTGTTGCTGATGTGGCAAGATCTAGGGCCTCAACTATATCAGCCCTTGCTGCTAATGCTATACCTTCGATTCTCTTCCTAAATGTATCAGACTTTAGATTAGAAAAACGACCTGCTGTGGCTTTAGAATCTCCTATCTCTTTTAAAGCTAAAAGTTCTAAGCCACTGCATAGATGAAAAGCGCACATGTAAGTGCTGTACTTTCGCAACAGTCTGGCATATTGTTTCTCGTCCTCAGTTGCCCCAGCACCGGTCCAGGAAGTAAATAAAGATTCATGGTTTGGGAGCCATTCGTATAGAGAAATTAATAATTCTTCCTCCACTTCTCGATCCTTAATATAAAGGTCCGGGACATCACTTATTGTAAATCCGAGGGCACCTCGAACTCTGTCAGTGTTTGTATATCTCCCAATGAGTAACATAACTTATTTTCTCTCCACTAAGTACCCGGCGTCTATCTGAAAACGAACCCAAACGTTACACTGCCCTTTAGTAAGAGGGATAAGAACGTTTGGCCTATACAAGGATTTAGTTTCGCTACAACATAAAGTGAAATTGCCAAGATTTATGACATTCATAGCTTTTTGTTTTGTTTTAGGGCCTGGATTCATCTTGACTCTTTTGGCCGCTGTGGACCTTGCCCTACTTTTTTTCTCAGCAGCTTTTTCCTCAGCCAATTTTTTCTCAGCCGCTTTCCCCTCAGCAGCCAACTCTTCAGCTTCTGCCTGAGCGTCTGCTTCAGCTTGTATTTTTTCTGACTCCTCTAACTCTGCTTCTTTAGCTTTTTCCTCAGCCAATTTTTTCTCAGCAGCTTTTTCCTCAGCCAATTTTTTCTCAGCCGCTTTTTCTGCCACAGCTGTTTTTTTCTCAGCCGCTTTTTTCTCAGCATCCCCTAATTCTTTATCTGTGGTAGCTGCTTTTCCAGTTTTCTTTTTTAACATGATTGGCTCCTAAAAATTTGATTTAAAAAGGGCGGCATCAGCCGCCCTTATCCGTTACTTCCTTCTCTTACTTACTCATCTTAAGCGTTAGTAAAATCTACTAATTTAAAAGCAGAATCAAACCCTAAACGCTCATGACGTTCTGACCAATCAAATCGCATCTCAGTAGTTCGACGCATTACGAAATCTTGGATAGCCTCATAAGCCGCTCCAACATAAATAACCTTTCGAATTGCTTTGCTAGAGTCAAGACATAAGATACGATCTGCACCCCCAAGTATTGTCTCATCATCAATGATGAAGAAGTTGACATTATCTGGGATCCCAGGGTTAGCCGCAGTAGGCAAAGAGTTAAGACCGGCGTCATGAGTATTGGAGTTAGTAATGATAGGTCTATTAGCTCTCCCCTCAAGTGCTAGATAGGCGTTTATATCCCCAATTACCCAGTCAATATTCATCTTTTTCCAATCAGCTCTCAATAATTTCACCCAACCTTTCTGAGTGAAAGCTTGAGAAGCCGCAGCAGAGTCATAAACAGCTTTAAAGTCAATGGCAGATAATGCACCATCACCATCAGGTCCAGCATCGACGTTGCCAGTAGCAATATTACCGATATCAATATCAATCTGATCAGCTCGCTCTTGTAGAGCCTGCTCTCGAACAACAATGCCAACTAGATCCAGGGTAGATGCTCGTTGTGCTTCATCAGTGATAGAAAGACCAATTGAGTTAACAGGCATTCTAAGCGTTTTGTCAGCTAATGAAATAGTGATCATTCGCTTAGGTTCTGCGCCCTGCGCTATTGGCATAGACTTAGAACTCTGAGGGCCAGAAACGTTGATAATTGGCTGATCGTAACGAGGAGTATTGGTAGAAACTGTCGAAGCAACCATGCGGTTAAACACGCTTGCATAAACATTATGGTCAGTACGCAACTCACTTTCCACCATTTCCAAAATTAAAGCTGGGAATAATAAACGACCAGACACTGACAATGCATCTTGTCCATCTGGACGAGATATTGCACCACCCAGATTAACATCAACAGACCCACTTAGAACTTCTGCCATTGTTGGAGGTTTCAGCCCAAGTGCGTGGTTATGTTTAGTAAACATCCCGCATGACCCCAACAGTTGGGTGAATACGTCACCAAATTTACTGGCGTCAACGTTTTTACCAAACTTTAAGTTTAAATATTGTGGCAAAGTTAAATTTAACTCAGCCGCAGCTTTGTAAGAATCAAGATCAATGGAAACATCATGCCCTCCATCTATGCCTCGGATCCTTGTTTTAAGTAGAGCGTCGCTCATGTGAGTTCTCCTATATGACCCGTTCAAGTAAGATGGAATCGCCTGCAGTCGTACCGTCGCCGGTAAGAATCTGAGTACAACGCCAATTGGTAACTTTTCGTTCTGATTCGAAAAGTGCGATAGTATCTGTAGCACAATTTGGTATTGTGTCATTTCTTACCACAACTGCAGCACGTTTGACGACAGCTGGAACCCCTGCAGTACCTAACGCTGCTTGAGACTCAATCTCAACCAGATCGTTAACTGCAACAGTTGTTGTGCCGACTTCTGCCAACGCCTGACCCTGGATTTGAACACCGCCAAAACTAAAACCATCGTTCACAGTATTAGGTTCGACTGAAGTTACAAAACCATCAATGGTCTCACCGGCACCACAAAGAACTGCTTCTAAAGTTCCCGCTTGACCAGACGATCCATTCTGAAATTTTACCGCCTTAGTCACGTCGTTCTGCACTAATTTAGTCCCTGTAGTATCACCTAACGGGGAGCTAATAACAGCGCCAACGGGTAAGGAAGTAGACACGTCACGTTTAAAGTCCATGGTTATATCCCCTTAGTTAACCTTAGCTGCATCGACCGCAGCTGAAGTGTGTTGATTGGAAGCAGAAGGCTGTTTGTCTTCTACTTTCAGAGAAGCCACTCCCCCAACGGGGTACGTCTCTTCGAATTTAGAATTAAGTCTCGCGTGGGCTTCACATAAAGCTAACCCGGTAAGCGAAGAATAATCTGCCCCGGTATTTCCCAAATTGATGGCCAAACGATCCATTGCCATGCGAACAATGCTTTCTAATTTACCAGAAGCAGTTTTCACAGTAGATAATTCAGTCTCTAAACCTTTATTAGATACTGTTAATTCGGCGTTTGTAGAGCCCAGTTCTGAGTTTTGCTCCTTAAGATAAGAAACCAAATCAGGGGAAGATTCAGAATTACTTTCTTCTTCACCTGAAGCACCTTCTTCTCCAGATGCTTTTTCCCCAGGTTTAATTTCGAGTTTATCGTCTTTAGATTTTTCAACCTTCAGTTCGGTTTTGCCGTCTCCCTTTCCAGGAAGCTCCTCTTCAGTTAGCTCCAGTTCCGTCATTGGAACTCCAGCCGCTAACTTAGCTTGATTTTCAGCAGATAGTTTAGCTACTCTCTTTTTCATGTCCTCATCACCTATAGTGGGATCACCTAAAGCCGAATTTGCTGCTCTGTGAGAAGCGTCGTTCTGCTCATCCAATTCAATAACAAGCTTATCAAGATTGGTGATATTGTCAACCAGTCCTATTTTAAAAGCGTCTTCCCCGAGGAATTCTCGGCCTTGAGCCATGTTGTTATCGACCTCTTCCAAACTCGCGTTACGTTGAATCGCAACGTGAGAAATGAACATATTGTAAATTTTATCTGAGTAATCTTGAAGCTCTTTTTCAGCTTCTTTAGATAGAGGCTCAAACGGATTTACCAATGCTTTGTATTTTCCAGTTCGAATAATATTGACTTTGATACCAGCCTCTTTTAGCTGTTTTGAATACTCTTTATGGACAGTTATTACACCTATTGAACCAACTGTAGACATCTTTGTTGAATGTACTTTTCTAGCTGTAGACCCTAGTAAATAAGCTGCGCTACCCATAAGCCCACTTGCCATTGAGTGGATAGGCTTTATAAAGGTGTTCACCTCTTTAATAAAGTCTGATAACTCAAATACCCCATCAACCGGACCCCCACCTGAATTAAAAACTATCAAAATCTTTTTAACACTTTCTTCATTTACAGCGTCAATTATCGCCGCTTTAATTTCCTGATACGAAACAATTCCGAAGTATCTGTTCATCCAGGAATCGTTATTTGTCATGGTCCCATTAACTTGAATTACAGCAACTTCCCCGTGGATTTCTAATAAATAACTTTTTTCGTCTTCTTCGTCATCGTAAGGCCCAAGCTTAGTTTTTGCCCCATTTTCAAAATTTAACCGGAAAGTATTGCCCAATCCTTCGACAGAGATTGAGTCTTTTACCATTTCCGTAGCAGAAATTAAGTCTTGTAAAGAACGCTCTGTACCAAACCAGGCAGTCTTAGGTATCCAGTTAAGATTATCCATTAGGGTCTCTCCTCATTGTCGCTACCACCACCAGAGGTTGGCTGGTCTGACTGCGTATTTCTTCCCATTGCATCACTGTTCGGGGTTGGGTTACCGACTTGGTTTTGTTGCATAAACATAGTCCCAGTCAACTCAGGGGCTCCTTCAACGCGAGGGAAACACCCTAGCATCCAGGCAGCTTCGTCATCTGATATATGACCTAGACTTAATTTCTGTAAAATTCTGTTCTGTCTCATCGTAAAAAACGCTTCAAGTTCGTTTGAAGGCCTAATGTCAATTGGGTTGAATTTGAATTCAACATACCCTTCAAACCCAAAAAGTCTCATTGCCAGGGTGAGGGCTCTCCCCATCACTCCTTCCACTGGAATCTGAGGAGATCTTGCTGTTTTTAAGAAAACTAATGTTTCTGTGTTGCTTAATGATTGACTGCCTTCTGCACGTAATCCTAAAATTGATGGCGGAGTTTTGAGCGCGGTAGATAACAGGCCATTGATGGTCTTAAGAAGAGGGACGTAATCTGTTTTTACTCCGAGACCTGATTGAAGATGGTCTGCTTTAGCTGTGTCATACATAACCAGAGCATCTTCTGGATTTAATCCGGCTACTACCGACTCAATACCTGTTCTGGTATCCTCCATATATTTCTGCATTTTGTCCCCATCTGCCTGAGCTTCTGGGGGCGCAGTGGCGGCAATTTTTTCAGCACTAATTACGATAGTAAGTCTAGTTGCTCCGCTTTGCTTTACCGATCTTCGTATGTCGTTTACATACTCATCGAAATAGAACGCCTCAGATAACCCACCTTCCATCATAGAAGTAAAATAAAGCTCTAAGGTATCTTGATGTGAGGACTCAAACCAAACTGTAGGGATATCCAAATCAATAGGGTCTCCTGAAGCCGGTTGCTGTCTGGGAAATACTGTTCCATCCCCTCGGCTAATCCATTCGATCCCTGACGGGCTAATTGGGTGTATATAATCTGGGAAACGTGCTTTATCTAATACCAACTCTCCGCCGACCCCACCAGTAATTACTACTTCCCTTAACATTGTTGTCAAGATAGAATTAATTGGCCTGCGTCTGGAGTATCCTTTTGAGTGGTCATAGATTGTGTTTATTTGAGCTAGTAGGGAGTAAAGGCCGATTGTCCCCTCTGGGCTGAATCTCCCATCTAAAGTCCTGGCGCATGACATATAACCTGACATAGCTACCTGAACAATGTTATGAACAGCTGCAGAAAACACTCCATCAATTTTAGAGAGTTTTCTGATTGCCCCCCAGGTATTACCGGCAGCACGAAGTTGGTCTACGGTTTCCAGGAAAGAACGGCGGTCAACAAATGGAATTAGGACGCCCTTATCGGTACCTGTGGCCGGGGTCGCAGAGACACGCTTATTAGGCGGTGTTATTTTGGATACGACCTTTCTGACTGGGACCTTAGCCATTTACCTATCTCTCCGATAGTGAGCCAATGGGGAACCTGCTGATTCCGAGCTTAGGAGTCGTCTCTTATGGTGAGGCTCATCTAAGTCATTTTCTCTCGACAACTTTACACTACGGACGGAAGGAAGGACAGCATTTTGTATAACTCCGATATTGTCTCTCAGGGTTGTAATGGCCATATTCAGGTAATTTAATGAGTGCCCGTAATGATCTGGGCCGGTGTGTACCCAGGTACTTCTAACTTTTCCGTCAAGACTTTTACTCTTCTGATCAACTCTTTTCATGTTAGTTAAATGATCCTTAATTATTCTTGACTCAGACATTTTTGGAAGCAATAACATCCCAGTAGCACTAAGACTAGCCAACTCATTTAATGATTTTGTCCTGTTGGCATGTAATATGCTACCGTCTTTCTCACTAATATCTATCATTTTCTTCGGGTCAACATCCACATAATAGCAACCATAAGCAACCCCTTCAGGCATAGCGGAAACCACCCGTTTTGCTGTAGAAAAATCTGGAGCTGCGTCAATAACTGCTCTCCGTACACCAAACACACGACAGAGAAAAATAATTCTATCAGAAATATCAGTACCACCCACTTCTTTAACCTCTTCTGCATAAACAACCTCCGTTCCTTTTGGTGTTTCTTTACCTATGGTGATATGACTGGTTTTACCAATATCAACCCCCATACAAAATCCAGATCCCACCGTCGAATCCTCAGACGGAACAATCGGGATAACCTTGGTACATCTGTTTAAAATTTCTCTAACGAAAGAGTTACTAGAGTCAGAGTAATCCTCCCCTAACACAAAATTAACCCAGTCCATGTGCGTATCATAATTGTTGGCCTGGGACAAAATAACTGGCATAGAATTAAACTTTGGGACATCCCAGGGCCTTACCTGAAACCCTGCGTGGTCCTCAATATTTGGTCTGGTGGTCACCCAACGACGTCTGTCAGGGTCACCCAATGGCCAAGGATTTCTGCATTTTGGGCATAGCATTACTGCCTTTTTGATATTAACTCTTGGGTCCTGAAGTACAGATTTTGTAAACTTTTTAATTGGATCATCATAACCAGGTATAACCGTATCGCTGTAGAAGTCAGGAGCCCCTTCATGACCACATTTGCACTTGCACATGTAATAACGTTGGTCAGAGAGGTCAAAACTTTTAGAGATCCCGTATCCGGCAACAGTGGGTGTCGAGAAGTCCCAGAGATACCCGCCGTCCTTAGCATGACGTAAACGAGAAGAGTAAGTGGTAAGAACTTTTTGGTCACAAAAATCTGTTTCATCCTGGACCACCATCTCAGCAGGGATAGAAATTGCACTCTGCTGGCCGTAAGACCCATTAATGTAAAGGAACGACGTACCAAACTGTTTTTGCTCGGTTGAGTTCACGTTGATGTTGAGATTGGTAGACATAATTTTGGATGTTTCTATAACAGGATCGAATCGGCCTTTCACAAATTTTCTAGCAAACGTGCTACTAGGGAGAGTATAAATTGCATTAATATTGTTCATAATATTCAAAAAAGCCAGTACTTTTCGGATTAAAGCCTCAGAAACACCAATCTGCGAGCACTTTTTCACAGAAAGTCGTCTGGCATTGCAGTTTACTATGTCAATTTGGTATTCGTGGTCCTTATAAGACCATAAGTCCCCCTTAAGCGAGGTGTTCTCACACAACCACTCTGCTACTCTGTTTATCTCTGCGGTGTCCCCAAAATTAGCGCGAAGCCTTTGCAGGAACGCTAATTGCATTGACCTGTCACTGGACGAACTCATTAAGAGACTATTACTCTTAATTTTTGACACTCTTTACAAACTTTCTCTTCCTCCTGACTTAAATTTTTGAGTGTATCCCCCAAGATTACTTTTGCGTCCTCACCTTCGAATTTTAAACTCAATTGATCAAGGAATAACATAAAATCTTCATCACACACAGTTATGAATAACTTTGATCTATTAGACTTCCTGTCCTTATCAATTTTGAATTTGCTTACTCCTTCCAACTCCAATCCGTTAATATAAACTTTCACTCAACTACCCTCTTTCGTAACCGGCTCAAATCTGTAAACATTTCTTAACTTTTCTAAAAGCGCGGTGGGTAACTCTGGATTATAGATCCCAAATTCATTCAAAACTGACGTTATAATACTGTTTGCTTTAATCCCACGTATGGTTTCTAGATTTGCAAGTTCTGTCGCTAATGATGACATAATAAACACCTTAAACAAACAACCTCCAAGATGGAGGTCATTAACTATTGGATTATTTTTTATTTGATCCCTTCTTAGCAAAGAAGGACTCATTTTCATCTTCAATTGGTATTGACTTTGGGGGGTCCAGTCTCTTCTCTATCTCTTGAAGATTTAACAGCATCCCCGCAGTGCACCAGTTAGGGTTCATACAGTTTACATCTTTAACGTACTGTGCCTCTTCATCGGACATAAGGTGAAGTTTATTCATCAATTTTCCTGCCAGTTCTTTAGCCATTTTATTTATCTCCTAAAATACGCTCGACGCGAGCGAAAAACTTTTCCTGTAACTCGGGAGGCAACTCCTGAGAAACAGACAATAACGACTGCTCCATTACGGACAGTTTTGTTGCTATATCAATTTTATCTTGCAATTTAAAAACGGCTTCGATAATTAACTGGGCTCCTCTAAGCGCTTCCCTGGCTTCTTTTGGATCCGCCGTCAGTTTGAATTTACCTTCCCTGGTAAAGAATTGATCTTTTAAGGAGCGCGCCGCAGCCATTTGTTCCTGCATCATATTCTTCAGGTCTATCTCTAAGGATTTTGGAGGTGGGGGCCTTGGAATTAAATCTTGAAGAATAATGTGTTCTTCTTTAGTTAAAAATTCCTGGCATTTTACCAAGTAGGCTACTGCTATTTTCCTTTCATTAACTGAGTAAGGTATAGCGTTCTCTAAATCACGAATGTCTATTTCAGGAGGAGGGCTAGGCCTAACCCTATTTTTACCTGGGTCATTTTCCTGGTTTAGCGTTGGCGCTTTCTTTTCTTTACTCATCAGTTTTCAAATCCCCTTATATGGTTTGAGTGTATCATAACTAAAGGAATAACTGCGTAGAAGAAACCTACTCTAGTATTGCTAATTCGAATTTGTCTACGAACTTCCTTGCCTTCTTTTTACTCATACCTGAAAGACGAGCATTATTAATCCTCATTCTTCGCCTATGCTCCTTAAAAACAGATGCATCAAAACTCAGGATGCCATCAACTATGTAAACTGTGCTGTAAATGTTACCAGTGAAAAAATAATGAATTAATAATGCGAGTGGGTTAGGCCTAATCACTTGATCTGCGACTGGCACTTTTTTGCATTGGCTCATAGCAAATAAGTTCCTTATAAGAATGTTGAGTAAAACTGGGGAGTACTACAATTTCTCCCCGAAGGCGTTACTGACGTATTAAGTCCATCACTAAAATGCCATGGATACTTATCTATGTCAATAATAGTCGCCTGTCGGTCGCCAGATCACCCCGATTTTCACCCCACCCAGGCGACCTCTAAGCGACCTATATCGATACGGAGAAAGGTAATATCTTCGTTGGGACCTTGTCGCGGTAGAGGTTAGCGTCATTTTTAGCCTTATTTTGAGAGGAGAGGCCGGTTTCGTTCCTACTTGACATAGACCACAACATTAATTTCAAATATTTCTGGTGTTCGTGCGCTGCCTAGTGCAACCTCTGTACCAAAAAACCGAAAATAAAGATGTGGTAGGGGTCTCTATTAACAGTTTCGTACAACCGTACGAAAACTAACAACTATATAACATTATATAAATCATATACATACAAACTAACTTGACATAGACTATATACATGTACTTGACATAGACTACTTATCTTGGTAAGATCAGTGACGTCAAGGTAAGTTTGTTTTTATCTTTCGTCTTGACCCTCGGTTTCGTACAGATGTACAAACCACCACACTAAACAGGAACCTAAGATCATGGCACTTAAAAAATACAATTTAGTTGAACATGTGGCAGCGCTCGCCGCGCTCGCCGTCTCTACTCAGTTCGAATGTAGGAAATTCAAAGTCGAAGTATCAGAATATTTCTCTCATTGCACAACGATCAAGCAGGCGACCGATCTTGTCACTGCCGTCTATAAAGCCCACACCAAATCCGCCGGTACTAAGCAGGAAAAAGCCGCAGATTTCGCCGCGTCCAGAACTGCCATCAATCGTCTATTAGCATCTGGTGAATACGCATTCAACAAAAACAAAAAGCTATCCGCCAAAGTGAAGGGTAATACTTGCTCAATCACTGCCATAGCAAAAGCTAAGGGAGGTAAGGCTGCAAATCAAAACAACTCAACAAATTCAGCCGGTGGCAATCGATACGAGAACATAACTGAAAAATCAAAGTTCCTCGCCAAACTAGCCGGTTCTGAATTTGATGACCGCATTTTCGCTCTCAAACAATCTATGTCCTCCTTAGAATTGAATGTCGAAGATACCATTATCGAGTTGTTCTCTGGCCTACTGCCCATCGCTCAGGCCGACTGTATCCTGAAACTACAGGCTAGCGCAAAGCCTGTTACCCCTGCAAAGCCTTCTGTTAAGGCAGCATAACCTCATACCCCCTATAGGTCGTGCCATACTGGCGCGGCCCCTTCCCGCCTCATTGGCGGTTATCTTATACGCCGCTCAGTATTCCGGCGTATAAAATAGCCACTACTGGCTATCGCCGACCGGACCCCAAAACTAGTCGGCGATTTTTACGCGCCGCCAGTTACATCGGCGGCGCGCTTTTACTTTTCGTACAAATGTACGAAACCGGAGGTTATCATGTTAAACGCTACTATAAAGAGACGCGTATTTTTCGGGGGGTATAGATCAGATTTAGTTTCCTCTTCCCCATTACCTGCTACTTTAAATTCAAAAGACATTTTATCGGTTGCAAACCAAGATCTTGAAACATTACAGCGTAACCATTGAGAAGGCACCACTTGGGAAGTAAAAGTTATTTGGTTTAGTCGTGGTCTTGAAGCTGAGTTAAAACTAAAAGCCCACCAAGTTCTAAATTCAAATCCAGATTCCCCTATCACGTTTATGTCTCATTGATTCTTTTTCGAAACTGTTGCCGGTGGCGGCGGTGGCGGTTTCGAAAATTAGTTGATTTCAGTAAATCAAGATTTACTAAAACCAATTAATCAATAAGAGGACCACCCCATGTTTGAATTAATTATTGAGTTGATCATAACCATAGGGTTTGTTTGTTTAGTTACTCTTTTTTTGGTCCTTATGGTGTGTGGAATTTACGGAGCGTATAAGCGCAAAACTGACCCCCCAAAATTTGCGGAAAGAAGAAAGGCTATCTGGCGGATTAGGCGATAAGGTTTGAGGCGGTTTCGGCGCTTCCTCTCTTACCTGTTGGAAGGGCGGTGCTGAGGCCGGTTCTCTCAAGTGATACTACTCATACAACCATATGTTTTGAAGTAAAGAATCAAGGTTTGTTTAGAAGTAGTTTTGAGAGTATATTTCAAGGTTGTTATTAGTTTATAGTTAGTAAAGTAAGGTATTTTACATTTTATAGGATTTAAGATCCAGTGCGTGGTCAGATTTTCACTTTTCTTTTTAACACGCCGGGCGTTTTGTTTTTTAGGGTTAAGGGGGATCAAGATCAAGAGACAGTAAAAATAGGTGTTTTTGCCTGAATTTACTGCACTATTACATTAAAATGAGGGAAATCAAGCAGTTAGACAATTACAGTTTGCTGTCACAGTTACAACAAACTGTAAGAAATGTAGTCGATTTAAGAAACAGTCAATTACAACCATCTTACAACAACCTTGAACCCGAAACCGAAACCGCCACCTAAATTGGTCGAACCAGTGCCTTTTACCGTAAAAAAGCACAAATTCACCAAAAACGCGTTTACTGCACAAAACAGGCAAAAACGCTTAAATCGACTACATTTCTTACATTTTGCACGCAAAGTTACAAGAAAACGACATTTTAAGGTGTTGGTAGGCTCATCAAATCAAGTAGGAGCGAAAATAATGGCTAAATTATACCGGTTAAAAGTTTATTACAAGAGAGGCATGTGTTACGTTTTTAGGTTCTCTAATGAGGTGCTAGAAAACGAGAAAATAACTGAAAGGAGCATCTTAGTTTCTGATATGGTACCTATTCAGGCGGCTAATGAATTAGTAAACAAATTAGCTGAAATTGGCGATCATTTTGTCTATGAAATTTGGGCAGTTTATGACCACGGAAGTATAGAAGATTCAAGAGTTGGATTTGGTGACTCTGACGCCCTTAGAGGTAACAAGACGACCAGTTAACCAGTAACAATGAAGAATCTTGAAAGGAGGGCAAACCAAATTATGCTCAAACTTTAGGAGGCTATAGAGTCTCCCAGAAAATACACAGCGGCAACTGTTTTTTAGGTAGGTAATTAACCGGGCCTCAATTACAGACCGCACCAGCGGTGGACATATAGCCACCAATAAAATACCAACCCTAGTGGGTAGGAATTAAACACATCATAGAAACTAAATTAGATAGCTTCGAAACAGTTCTCATAGGTGTGTTTAGCTAAACTCATTAGTAAAAGAGGAGTATAACAAGTTTTCTTAATAGTCATTTTGATAGTGACTATTGTGAAGGCAGGTGAAATTCTTGCTCGCTAGCCGAGGACTATAGTGAAGGGAGTAGAGTTCGATTCTCTATGATTGTGATCAAGACAATAATCTTGTGTAACTCTGGTGAGACAAATGGCTCGGGCGGTCCCGCCCGTTAAATGCAGACTATTAAAATGTTCGATTCACCCATAAAGGTCTCAAGGGGAAATTATTAAGATCTGAAAGCGCGCGTAAGTCGTGCCGTAAGGTATGCGTCGAAAACGTAAGGGGTGGGGAAGGCCTTCAAGTCGTACCAAATTTTTCGTACAAACGTACGAAAGGGGATTAAAGTGATTATTGACAACCACAGAGTAGTAAACGGAACTTACTACCATAAAGAAACCAGTCAAAAAATGGCTAGTCTACTCGAAGCAATACGTTGTAGGAATCAGAGAGTTAGATTCCACTGGGGCGATGTTGAAACCGGGGAAGACTGGGGCGATATTTATGACGTTTGTGGTACAATAGGGCGCTCAATGGGGCCTCATAAAGTCCCAATATTAATTTATAATTCAAGGAGTACAGGAGGCACACCAATTTTAGATAACTGTATTGTAAAAATTGAGTTTGCAGATAAGAGAGAAGGTGTGATTTATCAGCACCCTAGATACCACGTAAAACCAAATTGAACAATCACTCTCAACAGTACTTAGGGGGTGTGTTTAGCTAAACCCATTAAGAATTTTCGTAACCCGTATAAAGGAAAGGAAATGAATAAAAAGTTATTAGATTTAATTCTACCAACTCCATGTGAAAAGGAAATCAGAAAACTTTGTAAAGAGAAAAGGAGGGAACTGGGGTTTGATATAGAAAAAGCCTTGTTTCCAAAAAATCCTTTGACCCTAGAAGTGCCTGAAATTTCAATTGCTGAGGCCATTGAATTGTTAAAAACCTGGGATTCTGTGAGGGGTTCTGTGAGGGGTTCTGTGGGGGGTTCTGTGGGGGGTTCTGTGGGGGGTTCTGTGAGGGGTTCTGTGAGG
>Ga0114923_10000069_pt1 | contig 85022 bp, 67 predicted proteins | sample SumtaG_FD_89578 | JGI IMG/M metagenome (GOLD analysis project Ga0114923, IMG submission 89578) | Deep subsurface microbial communities from Indian Ocean to uncover new lineages of life (NeLLi) - Sumatra_00157 metaG | ecosystem: Environmental > Aquatic > Marine > Oceanic > Sediment | place: near... | reverse complement strand
CGGGACAATTACTGATGGAATCCACATTGAAGATGGTGCAGGTGCCATCACCGATGGCATTCAGTTCACCGGAACTTTCACTAATTTGATTAATTCAACTAATTTCTCGGTTACAAGTGCAGGTGCCATTAGTGCTGCCACAGCCACAGACACCATTAACGGACTTATCATCAATTCTGGTGCGATTACTGGTGCATCAACACTTGGCCTATCTGGAGCCATTACTGGTGCAACCGCAACGGATACGATTAATGGCATTGTTATCAATTCAGGTGCTTTATCAGGCGCAACTACGCTAAATCTGTCCGGTGCCATCACCGGTGCAACAGCAACAGATACTATAAATGGGATAGTAATTAACTCCGGTGCAATATCAAGTGCATCAACACTTGGTCTTTCTGGAGCCATTACTGGAGCGACTGCCACAGACACTATTAACGGACTTATCATCAATTCTGGTGCTCTGTCGGGTGCATCAACACTTGGTCTTTCTGGAGCCATTACTGGTGCAACAGCAACAGATACTATAAATGGTTTGGTAATTAACTCAGGTGCAATATCAAGTGCAAGCACGCTTGGTCTATCAGGTGCGATTACTGGTGCAACCGCAACAGATACTATAAATGGTTTGGTAATTAACTCAGGTGCTCTATCCGGTGCAACGACTATTGCAGCATCCAGTACGATGACTATTGGCAGTGGTGGTGATACTTTTACTTTTGATCCTTCATCAGGCCCTACTTACGCAGGGAATGCTATGCCTCTTATCAAGAAAGTATTGTCTCCTGAATATCCTGGCGCGACACTTTTTGGAGATGGGGGAACAAACACAGGTACGATGACGTCTGATTACACGAATGCCCAGGTAACAGGAAGTCGGGCAACTTATTATAATTGGACAACTGCTACAGCCACTCCGCTTCAAGATTATGATGTTGTTGTTAGATTTACTTTACCCTCAAACTTTGATTCTTGGGAAACAGGTGTTGACCAGGCCATGATATTTGATTACGTCACAAATGATGGAACAGCCGGCAACAATCAGATTGATATCACCGTGCGGCTTGAGACTCTTGATTCTGTAGATACCACAGAAGAAAATTTAGCAAGTGCATCATGGACCACTGGGGCAATAGATGACAGTGAACTAACTGATTGTGAGACAGCTGGAGAAGTTTGCTTGATTGAGATTAAGATGCAGGCTCTAAATAACGGATTTGCAAGAGTAGGAGACATCACTTTGCAATATAGAGCCAAATTCTAAACGAAGCATCTTGTAGTAAATAGTAGGTTAACCCATAATTATGGTATAAGGTTGGATGGGTAGGTGATGCATAGGTAATTATTGTGTGTGTTATTATGTTTTTATGAAAAAAAAGCAGCAGTTTTTTCTCCACTTGACCGTCTTCATCGCTGGTGCAGCAGTTTTAGTTCTTGAAATCTTAGGTACTCGAGTTATTAGTCCCTTTTATGGGTCCACAATTTTTGTTTGGTCATCTTTAATTGCCGTTACTCTCGGCACTTTATCACTAGGCTATTTAATAGGGGGCAGGATGGTGGATAGCAGACCAGAAGTAAGGTTGCTTTATCAAGTAATATTAATTTCAGCGATATTTATAAGCTTCATACTGAAAATTGACCAGCCAGTTTTAGTTTTTACCGACCAATTTGGCATTAAATATGGTCCCTTAGTTGCAGCTTTAATAATCTTTGCGCCTAGTTTCTTAATGCTTGGCATGGTTACACCCATTGCCATTCGTTTAAGCTCAGAAAGTATAAAGAAATCGGGGAATGTAGCCGGCCGTATTTTTGCCATTTCTACAATAGGCTCAGTAGTAGGAGCCCTTCTTGCCGGTTTTTACTTGCTTCCCGCTTTTTCTCTGACTCAAACCTTTCTTGGTCTTGCCATCGTTTTAGCAGTCCTTTCAATTCTTGGCATGATTAAGAAATTGCCAAAAGTTTTAATCGTTCTATTTTTGTTTTCAGTAACCTTTTTTCCGAAGTTTCAAGAGAAAGAAACAAAGCGTATTTTTGAGTTTGTTCATCAGGAGCAAAGTTTTTATGGAGATTTGAAGATTAGGGATGATGGTGAGAATTATTGTTTGTTAATCGATGGCACTACACACAGCTGTCATGACAAGAAGACTAACAAACCAATCTGGTCATATATTTTGGAAATAGGAAGGGTGGTGCGTGCTGAAAAACCCGAAAAAGTATTAGTACTGGGTTTAGGTGCAGGAAGTATTGCCAAGGCACTTCCATCAGGAATAAGGGCTGATTTTGTTGAGATCGATGGAAAAGTGGCCAATCTGGCAAGTAATTTTTTTGGGTTTACTGTCAGAGACAACCAAAGGCTTTTTATAGATGACGCTAGGCACTACTTGCGCACAAGTGAAGAGAAATACGACATGATAATTATGGATACTTACGCTGGGAATATTTTTCCACCCCACCTTTTTACAGCAGAATATCTTATGTTAGTAGAAGAACACTTGAGCGAAAGGGGAGTAATGCTTGCTTTTCTAGAAGGGAAGTTGCCTGGAGAGGATCTACAATTGAGCACATTCAATACGACCGCAAACAAAGTCTTCCCCTCTGTTTATTGGACAAGTTCCGATTTAAAAGGTGAATCGTTTTTACTAGCCCATTTTTCACCAAACTCAAGTTATGAGCCAGACATGGCTACAAGTGCAGAGATGTTTAAAAGGCCATATCAAATTCTGTCGCTTGATTTCAGCGATGGGGTTTTATTAACGGATGACTTTAACCCACTGGATACAATTGCCACTAAAGTACGAGCAAGTACAAGAAATAAATTTGTTGAAATTCAAGGGTATACACCTTTCTTTAGCTTATGAGGATGACCAAAAAAATATTATTGCGACTAAGTTTTTTTTGTTTAGTTTTTGGTTTTGGTTTGATAGTACTGCCTAAAGATGCTTATGCCATGTGTCCCTGCGCCAGAGCATATTTACTAGAAGAATATTGGTTTTTAGATGATGAGGCGGGGGATCAAAATGCAGTATCCGGTTGGAATAGCGGTGCAACTGCCCAGGATACAGACATCACAGGTGTTGCCAAGGAAACCAATTTTCGTCTCAGAATAGAGACACAAGAAACGAACGGGAACGATGAAGACTTTGATTTTCTAGCTCAACTAGAATATGCCGAATCCGCTTCTAGCTGTTCTGATACTGGTGTAACTTGGTATCCGGTCTCCGGAGTATCGGCTAAAGTAATATATAGTACTTCTAGTAATTTTACTTCGCCAGTGGCTAGTTCCGAGAGACTTATTGTAAGCGATGCTGGCGGTCCTAGTTTCGTTGCTGGAGAAATAGTAGACGACAGGAATCCAACGGCAGACAAGGGAGCATATGTAGATCAAGATTCGGAAGATGAATGGGTCTTACAATTTACTGCTAGTGCGGCAAACGAAACTCCGTACAAATTTAGGATAACAGACAATGGGTCAACGACTAATTGGACTTATGCTGGCTGTCCGACAGCGACTACCGCAGTAGCGGCTACTACAACTCTAACCCAAAACAATTGGCAATTGTACGTGGATGCAGCTGCCTTGAATCCCTCGGATCCTTGGGGAAACCCAAACCTTGGAGAAAAAGGAATCATGACGTCGTTGCCAATAAGCAACGACCCTCTTGACCGCGGAGACAACATTCGTCTGCGCATGACTGTTCAAGTTAGTGGTGCCACTCTAGCTGCCTCTACAGAAGATTTTATCTTGCAGTATAGGGAAACGAATGATTGTACAGATGGGGGAACCTGGACAGATGTAGATACTACTGCTGGAAGTGGTATCTGGAAATTTTATGATAATACTAGTGTTACAGACGATACCCAACTTGCCACAACTATATTAACTGGTTCAGATAAGGTGGGTCGGTATAACGAATCGGATCCAACTAGCACCAATCCAGTTGAAGTTTTATTTACTCCTGAGGATTTTGAGTGGGATTGGAATGTTGAATACAATGGTAATGCTGAGGCTCACACTTATTGCTTTAGAATGGCAATAAACGATGGTGGTGCCTCTCCACTTCATGCGTACAATGCAACCTCTTATCCAGAAGTAGAAACCAGACCCGGAGCGGGTGATCAAATGCGGCATGGCAATTTTTTTACAACAAATGTTAAACGAGGCTTTTCATGGGCCGATTAAATGAATAAAGTAATCAAATCTTGGTTGGTGCCGTTATTAATAGCCCTTGGTCTTTTCGCAATCGCACGACCGCTTTTGGCTCAAACCCTTACCCAAGAGGAGCAATTAAGCCAGCTTTTGGCTGGGGGTAATGTTTCTGTCGGGAGTGAGATGGGAAAAAATGGTTTTCGGCAGATTTACTTTCAAATTGGCACTAATAAAGCCTTTGTTACTAACTCAGATCATGTTAATGCAGATTCGCTTATTGATGGAGAACAAATGGTTTGGATAAGCAAGATTAACGGGAGTTGGCAAATATTTCTTCATGATATTCCAACTAATAATACAACTCAATTAAGTTTTTCGGGAAATAATGTAAACCCAAGAATTGACAATGGCAATGTGGTTTGGGAAGGATGGATAGATAACACTTGGCAAATATTCTTCTTTGATGGCAAGTCAGTTCAACAGTTGACCACCGGAGATTCTTCTATGAATCCAGAGATAGAGGGAGACAATATTGTTTACGGGCGAAAAGACGTTTCAGGCACATGGAGAGCAGTGGTTTACTCGATTGGCAGTGATAAGGCTCAGGATATTACGACTGGAATAGCTGCCAAACACCCAGATCTTGAAAATGGAAAAATAATATTAGGTAGAGTAAATAAGGAGGGGGGAGAGGAATTCCCCTTAACAGTTGATGACCTTTTCTTACTTGATTTGCCGCCGCTTGTTTCTACCCCAACGCCATCACCCGAACCGATCGGTCCGGAAACTGTGACAGAGCAAGAAATTATTGAGGAGCTTCAGGCTTCTCCTTCAGCTTCTTTAGAGGCCACTTTTTCGGCTGTTCCTTCTCCATCAGTTGCGCCTTCGGCGACACCATCAACCTCTCCTTCTGCCGAGCCAACATTAGCACCGTTAAGCACCCCTTTAAAGGACACTCCCTGAAAGGATATCGAGCCAGTACTTATATTCCAAAATCAAGTTTGTTTGGGTGGTTAGAATTTTAATTGATTCATCTGAACGCAAGAGCTCTGTTCCTGCTTCGTATGAATCTGTGGCAAAGACTTTTTCGAAGAGCCTGTCTTGCTTTTCGTAGAGCTCTCTAGTTTCGCTTGTAAGCTTGTTGTATCGCTCTGATAACTCCTTATTCACCTCAGGTAGTTTGGTCGGGTTCTCGAGGGTCTTGAGCCCCTCTTTACTTGTTTCTTGCAGTGTACCTATAAGACTTGATTTCTCAAGATTAAAAGTTCCGGCTTCTGGATCAAGCTTAGTTAGTTCCACGAAACTAAGTCTATTTTGGAGAAGGGTAGAGTGATGGTTTGTGAGAATTTCTTGGGCTTTATTTATCCTATTAGGTAGTTCAATCTTTGGTTTGAGAAAGAAAAAATAATAACTTGCCAGCAGAAGAAGAAAAATTAACACCCCTCTTTTTATAGCCTTAATCATTTGTTGCATTGTAAATCATTAGGGTTACCACTTGCAAAACTATAACAATCTGGTATATATGTATGAATAGAAAATGAAAAAGGTACTAACAGCGATTAAAAGTACTCTTCTGGCTGAAGTCACCCTCTCACTTGCACTAGCTTTAGTATTAATTCTCCTTTCAGCATTTTTGGCAATTAGTATTGCCAGAAAAAATCCAGAACCCTTCGGACTTCTAAAGGGGAGATCAATTATTGAGAAAGAGGAAGAAGAGTTTATTAGTAAAGTAGGGGAAAGCATTGAGTTACCGAAAGATGAAATACCCACAATCGCCACAGTAACCGACCTTGAGAAATTAAAAGAACAAGCATTCTTCTCAAAAGCTGAACTTGGTGACAAGGTATTGATTTACACCAATGCCCGAAAAGTTATTCTTTACCGATCAAGTGAAAATCGAGTGGTTGAGGTGGGAACTGTAAATATTAACGAAGATGTCGAGGGTTTGAGTACTGAGGATGAGGAAGAAAAAGAGGAAGAAACGATCAAGTTTGCTATCCTCAATGGAACCAGTGTTGGTGGATTAGCCAGCACAACTGCCTCAGAGCTTCAGGGAGTGTTGCCAGAGGTTGAGATAGTGACAAAAGCTGATGCTAGCAACAAAGATCATGAAGTAAGTTTACTGGTCAATCTTACCGGAGACAATCAAAGCCTAGCATCAAAGGTTGCAGAAGAACTTAATTTAACCCCTTCAAGCCTACCAGAAGATGAAACAGAACCTGACGGTGTTGATTTCGTCATTATTCTTGGTTCAGATAAAGCTTCATCTGAGCCTGAACCTACTGAAGAGCCTGCAGAATAATCCCCTAAAAGCATATACTATTATATAGTTGTACCTAGTTAGCAATGGCTTTGATATAGAAAGTAGAGCGCCCTTTCCCCTTAGAAAAAACCATGTTCAACTTAGCGAGCCTTGTCAGATCTCGAGAAGCAGTGATTTGGGAGACACCAAACTTTTTTTGAACATGCTTGTTGGTAATTCTTGCTCCGGTTGGTTCTAACATTTCCATGATACTTTTTTGTCTTTCATTAAGTTTCCAGTATACGGCGGGCAAGCTTGAGCCGAATTTACTGGTTTCAATATCATTAATTGTTTTTGTAACTTGCGTTACCAAACCATAAGTATAATATTCAAGCCAAAGGGTAAGGTTCTTGTTAGTTTTAACACTTTCGATTGCTTGTTTAAGGGCAATTAAATCTCGGCGAAGGAATTCATCAAAAACTAATAATCCTCGAAAATCATAACCTGCACGGTAGAGATACAAATAGGGAAGTAGACGAGCAATTCTGCCATTTCCTTCAGTAAACGGAGCGATCTCAATCATTTGGATTTGAGCAATTCCTGCTTGAATAATTGGATGTTCGTTACTAGTTCTCAGGTATTCAATAAAGAGAGTGAGATCTTTTTTACGAGCATTAAATGTTCTTTCACTCGAAGCTGAGGCGGTGGGTTTACAGGCAATGTCATAAAGTTGCTTGATGCTCGTGAGGGTAACAGGCTTGGGGGTAACCATCCAGTTTGCTTTAATATGGCTTAAGGCGTTTTTATAATTAATAATATTCTTCTCGTCCTTTTCCAATTTTTGCTTTGTTTCTGATGAGAGCAGCTTTTCCATTTTGGGCTTTGTAATAGGTGAGCCAGCGAGAACTAGGGACCAGTAAACTCGGTTTAATGTAGCCTCCCATCGAAGCCGCAACTCCATTTTAGGATTAATATTTTTTATTAAAAGCTTAGTTCTTAATAAATCAGCCTCGCGTAAAAGTTTTTCAAGATTGGCTGAGTGATTGTAGGATAAAATTGCCACTTTCTAGAAACATATCACAATCGTATCTAAGTGTCAATTTAACCTTATTTAACAAAAACTGAGGCTAAATCTATGATTTATGATAAGAATATGATAAGAAAAATACACAGCAAAATGACGCTTGACAATATATCATAATAGTATCCATACTGAATTTAGTCGTGTTTCACAGTGACTCGCAAATACTAAAAAACGATTAGTCTACTGGTTGAAACATGCCTAACAATATTTAGAAAGGGGGTGGAAATTAATGCTTAAAAACATTGGCTCAAGCGAGCTAGTTGTAATAGCTGGTTTAATGATGTTTCTCTTTGGTGGAAAAAAGCTACCTGAATTGGCCAAAGGAATTAGTGGCTCAATCAAGGAGTTTAAAAGTGCGCTCAAAGAGTAAACACCCATAACCTAACATAAATATGAGAACTGCCCGAAAAATAACCAATTTAATACTTGCAATTACGGTTACCGCTGCAGCTTTAGGAAACGCTAATACCGTCCAAGCTGCAGTGGGGGCAGCTCAAATTTGTGAACCAGGTGGCACTTGTACAGTCGGAGAATTTCTTTATGACGATGAGTACAGCCCGATTACTACCGCATCATGTACCCTTACCACCAGATACCCCGATGACACTCTTCTACATAATGGTCAAGCAATGACCTCGTCTACAGATGGTTGGTATTCGTATGAATTTACAACACCGACCACAAATGGAATCTACCGCGCCCAGATTTGCTGTACTTCTGGAACTGATTACCTTTGTCTTGATAAAAGTTTTGAGGCTAAGCCTCGACCCGGTCAAGATGGAGACATTGCCAATGCAGTTTGGAGCTATTCAGATAGAACCCTTTCTTCGTTTGGAACGTTAGTTCGAGATGTCTGGCTTAATTCAACCCGTTCTATCACAAGTATATTTTCGGGTACAGACACCTCCGCTACCGTAGACGTTTCAGACATTGAAAGTACAGTTAATGAAAACAGACTGCTTTTGGAAGAGTTGGTAAACAAGCCAATTATTGAGACTTTCCTTGAGGAAGAGGAAGAAACCTTCGACCTGGGAGAGAAGCTCAATCAAACAAGAGCAGTTGCCAATCAAATGTTCGTCAACTCGCAATATGTTATTAGTAGAAGTAGCTTAATTGCTTCAAGATGGAGCAGGCTTTCAAGTCGAGATATAGCAAACAATCTTGATGAAGTTCTCAATCTGCTTGGAGAAGAAAGCGACAGCGCAACACAAGAGACAATTTTTGGTCAAATTAAATGGATGAAGGAGCAATGGGGTTTTGAAGTAGTGGCGGAAATACTGGCCAATGCAAAAGCTTCTAGAAATTCTTTGGTTTCTGCCCAAAGACAATTAGTCTCTTATGGTAAATCAAGCCTGGCCCTAAAGGATATCAAGGGATCGGGAACCTACAACAATCGTTTAGAAGTGCTCATTGGTGATGTTTCAGATTCCACCAGAAGTCAAACTTTATTTGGTAAGGTCAACGAAGTTTATGCCCTGGCTGATACTTTAAATAAATATCAAAGTGAAGCAGAGTCAATCCTTGCCAGTTGGGAAACTTACAAAAAATCTGATAAGCAAAGAAGGGCCCGTGACTTTGCTCGAATGGTTGCCAGCATTAATAGAGTACCAAGAATTTCAAGAACAATATTATCGACTAATATTAGTGAGAAGAGTGATGATAAAGATCTTAAAAACAAAATTCTTGCTGGAGCGGGTGTGTTACAGGCTAATAAACAATTACTAGCTAAAAAAGCCGGTAAAGCCCTGTCTAGTACCTGGCTTGAAGTGGGGAGCATCGTTTTTAAATCAATTGTTACTAATCCATCAATCCTGATTGATCAGATGGTTCCACTTAAATATTATTTACCTCCTGAAGTCAGAGAGGAAGATATATTAGAAGTAGAGGATGGTCTTAATCTTGAATATGACGCCGAGCGCGATCAGTACTATGTTAAAGGGGATTTTGAACTTGAAGCGGGAGAAACTCAAACCTTTTCAGTTAAGGTCCAAGATATTTGGGTAGTGACTGAAGACGAAGTAGAAAGCATGAGAACTCAAGCGGCTGAGCTTTTCAGACCTCTTGAAAAAACATCCTTCTTTGCCCAAGGAGTGACCCTTAAAAGTGACATTGACGTCTCACTAGATAAGATTATTAGTTTACAAAAAACGGCCGTTACTCCTGAACAGAAGATAAGAAGTCATCGGGAAGCCTTGATTGAACTTGAGGCTGCTAAGCTTAAAATAGACAAACTTGAGGACCTGGTTACTCAGTCGGGAAATGCTGGTAGTTTATTCGGCTTTGTAGGTGGAGCTCAAGCAATTGCTGTCTGGGGACTAATCATTATTATGTCAGCTGGTTTTGTCTTCCTCGCACTTTATATGAAGACCCTTCGAGATCAAGAGAAGGGTAAGAAAGCAAAGCCTGCCAAAGCATATGCCAAAGTTAAGAAGACGCCAATTTCAAAAACAAGGAATCTTCCGTTTGCCAGACTTCATGTCGTTTTGATCTCGGTAGGTGTTGGCCTGTTTTCTGCTGTACTTTCCTCTTTAATTACAAGAAGTGTGATTAAGACAACTGCCAACGTGAACCCTCGCGAACAAATTGTGGTTCAGCCCACAGAAGAAAAGGTAGTGTTGGGGGATAAGAGTAAGTCAGATCAAATTGATTTGGAGAGTGCTGAGGCCATGGGCGGGGAAGACATTGTGATGGTTGAAGTGCCGGAAGGTTCTAGAGTTAACGTTCGAGCCAAACCTTCTCTTGATTCAGAGATAATTACTCGGTTTAAGATCTCGCAAGAAGTTGTGCGGATAGATGAGACAACAAACTGGGTGATGATAGTTTATGAAGAAGGGGGCTCTTTAGAATCGATTACAGAAGGTTGGATACATTCAGACTTTGTAATTGACGCAAGCACTGAGGATCTTGACGACTTGATGGTCGAATTAGAAGAGGAACAACTTTGATATCAATAACATTACTAGTTAGATTTGCTTCGAATATACTCCACATTAGTAAATAGAGAGCCTTATAAGGTCTGGCCTTTAAAGGCTAGTTTGTCGTTTCCGTAAATAGACGTCATCTTCTTGATTGAATCTATTATTGATTGTAAATTAGTAAGTATGACGAGGGATGAAATTAGGGAAATCGCTAATATTGTTGGCGACGACAAACGCTACGCTCACTTCGTAAACAGAATCAACAAGGAATTTGATTTAAGCGATGATCAGAGAAACTCAAATGTTTATGTTTTATTTTCAAAGGATAATGGTAAAAAGGCAGGATTTTCGGTGATTGGTTATTCACCAGCCAAAATGAAGTTATGGGAAAAGACTTTTAAAGATGAGGGGTGGACAGACAAAGACTTTACGATTGATGCAGAGAATGTTTTTGAGTTGATGTATATGTACACTCGTCCAGAAAATCGAGGTAAAGGTCTCGGTGACAAACTCTTTGATCAGGCAATGGAGTTCAGTCGGAAAAAAGGGGCCACAGAAGTACTGGCCTATGTTAGTGACGTTGATGATACGGCCTTGAGATTTTACAAAAAGAAAAAAGCCGAAATAATCCAGGATTTTACTGATGAAGACACCTCAGCCGCTTTTGTTAAATGGACGCTTTAGGGCTTTAAATCAAATCCCCACTAAATAGTTGTAGAAATAGTGAATCGCAGCAGCTCCTATAAATCCAACCACGATAAGTGCCTTGTTTCTTTTCTGAACTGAATAGGCAAGAATTACTGAGGTAAGAATATGCATTGGGGTGGTCAAGACAAATCGAGTTAGTAAGGTAGAAAGACTACCACTCAAATATATGTTAAAAAGATAAAGAACGGACTCGCTGACAGAAAACAATAACCCAATAAGGATTCCAGTAAACACTAGATTCTTAGGTTTTTCCGATTTAAACGAAAACCTAAGAATCAATAATTTAGCAACCTCTTCGAAGATATAAGGGTAAGGGGCAAGAATCTCCACGGGCCACAGCATAAACGGCGCAATAATGGCAATTAATGGGGTTAGCAAGTTTATTTCTTTTTATTTTTATCGCTCTTAACCGCTTTTTTAACCTCTTTTACTGACTCTCCTAATCCCTTACCTAGTTCAGGTAACTTCTTGCCTCCGTAAAGAAGTAGGATAAGGATGGCGATAACGAGTAATTCTGTTGAACCAAATTTCATTAACTTTCACCTCTTTTCACTGAAGCCTTTAAAAGGCCTCTATTGAATAGTAACGTAAACTCAAAAAGAACAACAAGAGGTAATGTTAATAGCACTAAACTAAATAAATCTGTTGGAGGCAAAAAGGCTGCGAAAACTATTGATGCGGAGTAGGCAATTAACCTCTGTTTGGCTAGCTCTGCATATTTAAAGACCCTAAGCCTTAAAAGAATAGTTAGAACAATCGGGAATTGAAAAGCAATACCCATTAGAAGAGACGTAATCAGGGTTTGAGACAAAAGTAGGCTGATGTCTAAGAAGTTGCCGATATCAAACTCAATAGATCTTTCGTAAAAGATTAATACAACATAGCGCATGATAAAGATTCCAAAAGCGAAACCAAATATAAACAGGAAAATACTTGCAGGCATAAGTGATGCCGTAGTTTTAAACTCCTTATTTTTCAGAGCAGGCTTCATAAATGATAGAAGTTGAGCAATTATCAAAGGAAAAACGAAAACTAAGCCAACAATGAGACCTGAATTAATGGCTAAAGTAACGTATTGAAATGGTGAAGTGAATACAATATTTATTCCCTCAAAATTAAAGATGTTTAGGATAAGTCGAACTATCCTTTCGTAGTAAAAGAGGCCAACTCCGCCGCCAACTATAAAAATTGCAACAATAAAAAGAAGCCTACGTCTAAGTTCCATTAAATATGGATAATATCTCTCGTAGGAGCTTTCTAACTTTATCTTTGCGGATTGTTTCTTTGTAGCCACATTAGTTTATTTTTCTTCTTCTGAGCCTTTTCTGAATTCTTTAACTGCTTCACCAATGCCTTTAATAAGTTCTGGAATTTTTTTACCGCCAAAAAGCAATAGCAAAATTAAGAATATCACTAATATTTCGACTGCACCTAGTCTACCCATTTATTACTCCACCCCCTCTTCTTCAAGATTGATTGATTCTTGTAATTCTTTTCGAATTTTTTGCCAGTCCTTTGTTGATTTCCCTAGGCCTCGCGCTAACTCATTAACCTTTTTATTGCCAAATGAAACCAAAAGGACAACAAAAACAATAATCAATTCTGCTGCTCCTAAATTTTTGAACATCGTTAGTCTTCTTTACTGGCTTTTTTGAATTCTTTAATTCCTTCGCCAACACCTTTAATAAACTCAGGGATTTTTTTACCACCAAATAAAAGGATCAGTATTAATGCTATGAGTATTATTTCTGTACTTCCAAGATTCTTCAACATTTAGCACCACCCCCTTATGGCTTTCACAGCCTAGCTTAATTAAAGTCTATTTTGTGCCTGACGTCAAGCACATTCGAAATATAGTAGTAAATAATTATCGGATAAATATAAATTGAAAGTTTTGTTTGAAGTTGATTGATTTTACTCTTCTTTTGCTTCTTCCTCTTCGTCTTCTTTGTCTTCTTTGTCTCCCTTGGCTTTGGTGATCTCGTCTTTTACTTTTTTAGCTTCTCTGGTTGATTCACCAAGTCCGCGTGCCAGCTCATTCAATTTCTTGCCACCAAAAAGAAGCAAGATGACCAGAAAGATTACAATTAATTCGGTGGTACCAATGTTCTTCAAGAAGTTAAGCATTCTGGTTAGAATAATATCGTAAGGAAATTTCTTGTCAAGTACTAATAATGGGGTAGTTTGTTCTTTCCACTAAAGTATCTTATAGCAAGTAATGTTTTTCGTCCTAATTAAAAGAAAGTGAAAAGAGTTAGGCTGTGGATTTTTTATTCGCCGCCTCGGAAACAGAATCAGTATCAGAAGCAACCTTTTTCTTAGCAGTAGTGGGTGGTGGGGTTTTTGCCGCAACCTTTTTCTTGTTGGCTTTGTCTACTTTTGCTTTTCCACCGAAAAGAAGTGCAAGTAATATCCCAACCAACCCCAGTTCAAAGATGTCCATATCTTAATAGTAGTTGAACTGATTAACAAAAATCAAGTGATGGGTGGGTAAAACGGGTGTAAGATATAGGAATAGATGGAGCAAAAAATAAGATTGGTCATAGGTTACGGGAATCCCGGTAAAAGATATGTCAATGCTCGGAACAATGTGGGTTGCATTGTTATCGATAGCGCTGTTCAAAACGCAATTAATATTTTTCCGACGGCAACCGTAAGAAATTGGGAGATAAGGTCAAAATATATGATTCTTGCCATAAACCTTGATCCATTCACATTTGTTGTCAAATCAAGAACTTTTGAAAGTAAATTTGATGATACAGCAGTCAGTTTATATAGGTTTTATAAGCTTGATCCTGAAAACTTTTACATTATCTTACCCGATGAAAATATTTCAGTTGGACATTACCTGGTAGACAAAAGCTCTGATTCGGTTCCTGAAGCAGTAACAAAAATAGAGAATCAGATAAGCTCTAAAGACTTTTGGAAAGTTAGAATTGGTATTGGTGGGACAAATGAAGAGCTCAATGAAATTGATCAAACGAAAGTTAAATATTTGGGAAAAAGATTGGCAAGGGAGCTGGAATTAATCAATCTTACTTCAAAGAAGCCAAGGTAGCTTTTGTTTTTGCGTCCTTTAATGTTTTTCCAGCAGTGCCGGCTCCTTGATGGCTCGAGATGACTTCGTCCCAAACAGCGTCAGCAATTGCCGAGGCAGATTCTCCACCAGCCGGTGTTTCAATAAAAGTATTTAGACCCTGATCTCTGGTGGCGCCGCCGCCATTGCCGGAGAAGGTGTGATGCAATCTAACTCCAGTTCTTGTCACGTCAGAACCGATATCGATTCCATATCCAGAGTTGTTGTATATCAAATTATTTTCAAAAATATTATCAGCTGAACTTGATCCAGTAATATCTACTCCATCGGCGTTTCCTGAAATTATACATTTTGAAATAGCACTTAATGTAGTGGAATCTCCAATATTTATACCGTTTCCAATGCAACCCTCGATGGCGCTAGTGTCTATTCTAACTCTTGCGGTACCAGCAATATCTATTCCATTACCCGTGGTGCCATTTACCCAACAATCTTTGATAACAACCTTATCAGACCCAGATGAGACGGTGATACCATTGTCGGTTCCTCCTACTTTGGTTCCAACATAAAATCCCTCGAACTCAACTCCATCGGCGCCAATACTAACAGTGTTTGATCCGGGGGTTTCTGGTATTAACTGAAAAGAATGTCCAGGTCCCCTGACTTTAAGGCCTGCTTTTGAAATAGAGATGGTTTCTGTACTGGTTGTTATTCCGCTTGAGTTACTAGCAATGGCGAAAATAATATCTCCTGCTCCAGCTGTTGCTAGAGCTTGGGCTGCTGAAAAAGTGGCCATGGCTTCACTGGGTTGAGTGCCATCATTTGAATCACTGCCTCCTTCTGGATCCCAGTAAAAAATACTTCCCAAAGATTTATGGGTCCCTCCTCTCAATGATTCAATAAGGTAAAGCATATTAAGGTCTTCAGGTGGTGTGATAATAGAAGGTGAGGTAGATTGTTGAATGACAACTTGCGTGTATGCAGTTGGATAAATGGGATTCATGGTTGCACCAACACTGTCAACAGCGACCAAGTTTCCCCCAGTTATTGTACACAATATCTCCGTTGAGGGGGGCCTTGCTGTAAAAGAAACTTGTGTGTTTTGAAGTTCTATGGTGATTCCGACAAAAGCGCCTCCACCAAGACTCTGCTTTCCGGAAGTCACCATGAATTTTGGGTAAGCGAGCATAGCTGGTTCATCTTCCAAGTCTCTTATTTGATCTGACAAGCTCTGAATTGTGATATCAGTGACGGTCAATATTTCAATGACTCTTGGACTGAGGTTTGGATAAGCTCTAAGTGCCATAGTAAATAATATTATGTAGTAACGGGCAATTCAAATCTAGTTGCAGAGAAAACGTGCTTTATGAGTAGACAGTATCTTCGTTTCGGATAACAGAAACTGTCATTCCACTAGTTGTGATATCAGAGGTGGTGTCAAATGGTTGAATTGGGGTGGCGTTAAGTACGTTTCTAATTGCAATAACAACTGATCTATTTGACACATAAGTCAGAGACTGGACTTCAGAACCAGGGCTGCCATCTGATCCATCGTCCTCAATTGCATCAAGATAAGGAATGAAGAAAGTGTCTCCAGTGTCGTAGTTTTGAACTAGTGAATTAACTTCGAAAACATTTCCTACCGCCCAGTCGGTTCCATCCGACAGGACAGTGGTAGTAACAGTGTCATTATCGTCTTTCGAAATAACATAACACCATTCGTTAGACCCCGAGGTTCGGTGAATAATATCTCCTCGCTCAACTCCACTCGTAAATATTCCAGGATCTTTTAGGGTTTGACCTGTGGTTCCAGTATCTGCTGTGCCGTCAACCTTAGTGGCCAAGGTTATAACTTCTCCGCTCCAACTAGCGTATCGATAGCGGTGTTCTTCGTTTTCATCTGTAGCAACTACATACACAGATCCATTAGTTAAAGGAGTATCGTTGGGGAAGTCTGTTGCAGCCGTTTTATTAAGCAACTCCTCTCCTTCTAACTCACCAGCGATACAGGTAAATTGGGCTTTATCTGGGAGCCCTGTTGATCCGTCTTCAAGGAAAACTGTAATGACGTCGCTTACCCTTGTGTTGCCAATTGTTACGTTAACCGAAATGTCTGGCTCTTGGGCGTCGCCTGCGTGATCTGTCAGTTTAAGGCTGTTATCGTCTGAGCTGTCAATTCCCTCAATCCATACTCCCTGGGCACCAAAGAAAACTCCACCAGCTAGTTGGCCATATGGATACTGTTTCCAAGCGCCTGAATAAGCAGTAGCGCCTTTAATATAAAACTGTCCTTGAATTTGGGTGATGCTTGAACCATCGCTGGTATAGATGACATCTGTTTCACCATCTCTGACCTTATATTGCAGATATGCATAAATATCTTCAAGAGTTCGTCCAGCGCTGAAAATGTCTCCACCTTGAATAAAGATAGAATAAACAGCAGTTGTTGCTTGAAGAGGGAACTCATAGTTCTGTGTGTTGGCATCAGTCATGACGCTGTTAACTTCAACAGTTGCTCCTGATGATAAACCAGTGAAATCGTCGGATGCATCCGGCTCAGTTGTTCCTACATTACCAATAGTCATGGTAGCTGCTGCGGTATAACTATCTGCATATAGAAGTACACAGGTATCGGCACCACCGTTGTAAGACATAGTTTCACCCTTTTCAAATTCCCCAGACCAAGAAGTTCCAACAGTAACTGTGCCATTAACATGGGCAATGACAACATCCGTGTAGTCAGATATGATACTCACAGAACTGGCTGCTTCATGGGTAACAGTACCACTGCCAGAATCAGTGATAGTTTCGCCGGTGGTAAAATCTTTATAATAAGCATCTTTGGCAGATCCCGTAATGGCTTCGTCAACTTGTGCGACGTAGTGGTAGTCACTTGCCACGTTATTGACACCTCTTATAACCCTTTTGGCTCCAGAGTTCCCACCAGTGACGGTTAGACCAACAGTTAATTGAGTGCCGACGGCTGAGGCTGTAAAGTAAGTACCACCCTCAGTGCCAAGAGCTGCGGCTTCTTGAGTTGTTTCTACCCAGATGGGGTCACTATCAGTAATTGACCCATTCAAGCCGCGAAGAGTTAAAACCCCTTCTGTTGTGCTTGTGAACTCTGTTACAGCTACAACCTCTGCATACCATGATGGAGGAGAAGTGTTTGCGGTTGAGACATCTTGTATGACATCGCCTGCCTCAAAGGAATCGGTATCAGATGTATCGTAAAGAAGATAATATTCACCTTTGGTGATGTTCACTGTGTCGGTGTTGGTTTCCAAAGCGACCGGTGTTCTTGAACCTGCTGTGGTTGACACGTTCTGAAGAGAATGGGTAAAAGTATCACCAGTTTGTCGAGCAAAAACTTCTAAATTTCCACTATCAATTGCGGTTCCACCAAGAACAACTGGAAGAAGAACATCAATTTCTTCGGTAGCAGTTGATCCTCTGTCCCATGAGTCTGTATTTGACCATTCAGATATTCGAATGTCGCCTTGCGCTACTATTGGGTGTGTTTGTTTTATGTAAACTTGTGGGTTGGGAGAACCAGCATAGGCGGCAAGAGTAAAGATATTGGCGTAAATCTCATCACCATTTGCTGCGGCACTACCGCCAGTGTTTGTATAATCACCAGTTCCTGTGTCGAGTGTCATGTCAACATCTTCTCCTGATCCTGGGGCACCTATACTATTAACGTCACGGAACCAACAACGTGCAGAATTTGCAACGGGATAGCTTGATATAAAAGCCAGAAGGGGACCGACATCATCCGCGTCATTTGTTCTTACTCTTTTATCTTTATCTGCTGCAACAAAAGCAGCAACCTGTGTATCTATATCCATCATATAGATAGGATCTGAGACGGTGTCATAGCCAAGAGTGTCGATGGTTCCTCCAGAAAGGTATTTAAGAATATATCCAGTATCACTAGTCCCCGCAGCTCCATTGTCCAAAAACCATCCGTTTAACATAGTGAAAGACTCAGGAGTGTTATACCTTATTGGTTTTTCATAGGACATGAATCCCGGCTCGTCAAAGAGGTTTTGGAGCCAACTATAAAATGCAGCCACCTCCCATACATCGTCATTCGCGCCTGTGTGTCTGATGACTTTTGAGTCTGGATATACTGTGAAATCGGTTTCTATTGCCATTTAATTATATTTTTGCTTTTGGGTTAAGTTTCTTAAATTTATCTAATCTAATTGCGTCTTTCCAAGTGCTATTTTTCCCGACAACCGTGAATTGAACATAATCGGTGGTTATTTTCTTGCCTTTAGCATCGAATGTTTTATGACCAAATTTTTTAACGTTAGTAACCTCTTTTTTTACACCGTTTATGTTTGTGACCTTCATTTGTTTGTAGGTTTATATCTTATCCCAAAACTCTGATTTTTCTCCACCCCCTCTTTTTTTACTACCCTTAGTGGAAGATCTTTTTTTCTTTGGCTTACCTTTACTACCCTTAGTGGAAGATCTTTTTTTCTTTGGCTTACCTTTTGGTGCAACGTACCAAACAGCTCTTCCCATTGCTACCATTGATTCATTTTTCTTTTCACCTAAATCAACCACGTCCCCAACTTCGTAATCTTTGTATGGGTAATTGATTAATATTATTTCCATTCTATTAATACTCAACAACAAACATCGTACTCACCGTACATAATAAATATGAGATATTTTTATTAAGAATGCAAGAACCTAAATCTCAAGCCTTGATTTAGGATGCAACAGTGTCTTCGGTTAAAACCATTGTCGTTGAGTATCCATTTCCTGTGATTGAACCGCTAGTGTCATAAGGAACATATTTTGGTGTACCATAATTTGATCTAACTCTAACTATAATTGGCAATACAGCTCCAATAACTCCCCAGTTATAAGAAGTTGAGATATCTCCACTAGCATCAGTTTGGCCATTAAACAGGGGAACATCTACTTTGTCATCGGTAATCGTATAGTTTTTCACCAATTTATGTAGGCTAAATCCATCACTGGCTTGCCACTTGTCGTCTGTACCACCCTGTAGTGCAGATGTGGTTACATTGTCTGCATCTACGATTTCATCCACAATGGCCCAACTTAAATCAGTTGAGTTATAAATTGTGTCACCTTCTTCAATGGTTCCAGCCGTTTTCATTGTCAAAAAATTAGACGATGAGGAAATTAGTTTTGTTTGTGGGCTTGTTCCATCTTCACTTGTCGCACTTCCTGTTACGTTAGTTTTTAATGTAAAGGTTGTATCTGTTGACGTCGACCAGGCAGTATATCGATAATTTTGTTTGGTATTATCTGATTTATCCCAAACATGTACCCAACCCGCTGATGGCAAATCAACATCAATTGCTCCAGTAACCACAAAATCAACATTGTTTAATGCGTTTCCGGAATGAGAAACATAATTCCATTGTTTCCCTGTGGCTGACTTCTGAATATACACCTGTGCATTTTCTATGTCTGTGCCTCCTGAATTTACTACATTAGCACTTATATTAACGGATGCAATGAAGTTGGTAGAGCCTCCGCCTGTGTTTTCAGCAGTTGAGGCTGCTCCGGTTCCTGACACATTGATGTTGACTACGCCAGCTGAAGAGTTTTCAACGTCATAATCGTTCCCAGCAAAAGACAAACCGGTATAGGTATAAGTACTGGCGGTATCATGGAGAATTGCGTGCGCTGTTCCTCCTGAATTTAAGTTGGCCAAAAACGAACTATTTTCTATATCGATCGAACTATTCCAATTCAAAGCCCCATCAGTTCCACTGTAACCAGAAAAAGTCAGGTTCCTGGCCTCCACCGCTCCCAAGTCAATGGGGCCGCAACTAGCAAAAGTTGTATTTGTAACAAAGTGGCTTGTAGGTGTGGAAAAATCCACTCCCAGGCCTACGCCCTGAAAAGTAGTCCCAAAAACATTGCAAGTAGTAATAGCGGTACTTAAATCTACCAAACCATTCTCGCTAAACTGGGTATTAGTTTGACCAAATATTGTGCCAGCAAAACCAACTCGTGAGTCTCCTGTGCCCGTACTATTACCAAACTCAAAAACCGTTTCCCCAGTGTCCTCATAGGTTTTTAAACGGAGAGCGGTAGTTGCGCTTGTGTCAAGGGGTTGGTCTGCGAACATGACCTGCTCGTTACGGGACCTAAAATAAGTATTAACCGTCCCCGATTGATCACCGATTCTCAGGTCATAATTAATTTCATAAACTCCGTCCCTGTTTTTGGTGACCGACGCATACCAGGTGTCATCAGTGGAATTATTATCTTTGTTGTAAAGATCTTCAAAAGTTAAATATGCATCTATGTCAGAACCTATCGCGCCCTCAGTGGTTATGCCGGCCGCGTTCATAGTTAATGCATTCACAGCTGTTAAGGTATATTCGCCGTCATTGCTTGCTGTATTGCTAATGACGATAGTGTCTCCCACTTCAAACCCATCATCAATGAAGCTGTCGGCACCTCTGGTAATTGTGGTCGGTGAAGTAAAAGAATGCTGAGCGGAAGAAGAAGCAACTCCAGTATATTCAACATAATTCCCGTAACAAATATTATCTATCGCAGTAACTGAGGATTTTGATGATGTTGCCACATAATCTCCACCAAGAGCAATGGCGTTAACAACTGTGTAGTCAGGTGCGGTAGCCGATACCCCATCTTCTCCTCGGTTGGTATCAATAACAACTGGTCTCCAACCACCAGTGCACCATTCTGTATCACTTCCTCCAATCCAAAAATCACCATAATCATCGGTGAAATCCCCCCCCGATCCTATCCGAACATATAAACCACTAATCGTTCCTCCACCATAAGTATTCAAAAAGCCTTTTTCTGCAATGTATACCCAAATAATTAGTAAGTTTGTAGATAGATTTATTGATGTAAACCCCACAGGTCCATAACCACCATCTCCAGTAGACCTGTTTGACAACCCAACACAATTAGTTCCCTCAATGTTAATGTCAGCATCAAGGGCAGATTTTCCACTAGCAATACCCCATTCACCAATGTTAGTATCAGTATCGCACGAATCAAGTTGTGTTAAGTCTGTTGCAAGGGTGGGCACTGCCACATTATTTCCTCCTGTCTTCTAGGTATAGAAACCTATCATAAATTACCATTGGCACTACGGTCGCCGCAAACCGATTAATATCTTTAAACTGGCGAATTTTCACAATGTCGCCTTTTAGTTTGCCATTGTTTCTGCCGAATCCATTATAATCTGAACCCACGCAATAGATAACATTGTTTTTTGGGTGATCATACTCATCCAATATTTTGTCTCCCTCAGAATCCAACCAAACCCACTTGTGGTCTTTGTACTTTTTATTTTTTACTGCTTCGTCAAGAGAAGAATAGGTAAAGCCATTTTTTGTTCCATCTGGCTTGCCCCGCTCTTTGTCGATAACAATTGGTCTTAAGCCATACATCGCACACCATTTATCTATCCAAGAAAAGGTTCCGCCAAAAACTACATCCTCTTTGTAATAAAGAAAATAAACCATAAGTCTGAATCATCTTAGCACTTTCTGATACTATTAATTAATGTCCAAAGGTGTCAATAAAATATTGCTATTGGGATCTCTCTTACTACTATTTATCACATACACCAGAAACGTTCACGCCGCCATATCTAGCTGCACTGCCACTTCTAATCCCGCTAGTGCCCAACCGAATCAGTCTGGTATCCGTATTGATTATACTTTAACTAATTACGATGCTAGCAACAATATTGTTTGGTTTCGGGTTACCAGACCTTTTTCAGGAATAACTTACACTTATATTGCCATTGCTGATTGGGCAAAAACGAATAATGGGAGTAATGTGGTTTTTAGTGGTGGTTCAATCTCTCCCTACAACAGTGTAAGTCCAAAGGTTGACATCAGCACTGGCAGTACTGGAGGGAGTGGGAATTGGCTTATTGAGGCTTCAGATGATCCTAGTGGTGCAAGTCCCACTACTTGCACCGGAGACCTGTTTTTTGAGGTAAGCGCCGGTGGCCAAGATCAGACCCCTCCGACGATTTCAGGAATTACTGTATCTGGAATTTCAAACTTACAGGCAACAATCAGCTGGACTACCAGTGAATCAGCAACTTCCTTGGTTGAGTATGGGGTTGAGGCAAGCTCTTACCCTTTCAATAGTAGTGATGCAACGCTGCGAACCTCTCATTCAAGAACGTTGACAAATCTAGGGGCAAACACAACCCACTATTATTTAGTGTGCAGTTCAGATGCGGTTGGTAATCAGGCCTGTACTTCTGAATACAATTTTACCACTTCGGCTACCTCTACGGCCACAGCCGCACCAATAACCATAACCACAACCACCACTACTACTGTCACTGCTACTGCTACACCAGCACCAAAAGAAAAAGTTGCCCCCAGAGTGTCATTAACAACTGATTTTGAGGAACCTTTTACTCAAGCCCCTTTAATTGAGGGGAGAGCAACAGATAACGTAGGAGTATATTTTATTGATTATTCCACTGATGGGGGAGAAAATTGGCTACCTGTTGATGAGATTGATAGTTTGGGATCTAGAGCAACTAGATTTGAATTTACACCGTTGTTGTTTGAGGATGATAATTATGAAATAAAAGTTAGAGCCAAAGATGTTGTGGGTAATGTGGGAACCTCAGAAACATATACGTTAGTTATTGACCGGCTTCCACCAAGAATCGGTGGTAATCTACTTTCGCTTGGACCCCATTCTTTACTACCAAACAAGGATGGAGTAATTATTATTCCAGCAAAAATTCAAATGAAAGTAACTGTTTCCACTGTTGGGGGACCAACCAAAGTCACTCTTATTGCCGTTGATTTATCTACTCAGGAGGAAAAGGAATTCGATCTGACAAGATCTCCAGATACTGGTCTTTGGATAGGAACAATCAATTTTAATCAAGAAGGAGTATATCAATTGACTGTTAAGGCCGAAGATGGGGCTGATAATAAAACCGAAAGAGATTTAAACAGAATTGTTGTATTGTCCTCCAGTAAGATAACAAATGCAGAAACCAAAGAGGTGATTAATCAGGGAGAGGTGAGTTTATATTACCAAGATTCATTAAGTAAAATATGGACGCTTTGGGATGCTGCTTCCTTTGATCAACAAAACCCAATTGATTTAAGTAAGAATGGTGATTATCAGTTTTTCTTGCCTCCTGGTACCTATTATCTCAAGATAAAATCAAAAGGATATAAAACATTCACTAGTAATATTTTCACTCTTAATAATTCAACTCCAATAAATGCCGACTTTGCTCTTGAACCAACTAAGTATTTTAAACTCGGATCAATTGAATTTTCATTACCTGATTTATTTGGCAGTAGAGGAGACATTCAACTTAAAACTCTTAAGGTTCCCCAAGCAGCAGGAGTAAATAAACTAATTGGACAAGTAGCTCCTGTTTTCGACCTTCCCACCACAAGTGGAAATTTTGAATTAATTAGCTTGCGAGGATCTCCCTCGGTTTTAACTTTTGTGAACACCTGGTCTCCTCAGTCAATTGAACAAATATCAATTATGGATTCGCTAATTAGTAATCAGCAGATTGCTGGCGCTTTTGTGCTCACTCAGGAGGATTTAATTAAGGTTGAAATTTTTACTACCAGGGGAAATTACAAAAGCGAATTTGTGGTAGATTCCGATGGGGAATTAGTTGAAGAATACAATTTAACCACTTTACCAATGCATTTTGTGTTGGATAGAAAAGGTGTTATTAACGAAATAGTCACAGGAGTATTAAATCAGGATGAGTTTCAAACGTTGTTGAGCACAACTTTCTAAAGTTTATTAAAAAGCTTCTGGTATAGAGCCCTAGACTTTGGTACAAATAATAAGGAGCCTTTTTTTCGGCAAAAAGCCAAATGTTCAAGGCAAGTTGTTTATTGGAAAAAACATGGGATTAATTTATCAGTTTATATTAGTAAATGGTCATTTCACTTTAAACCTGTTAACAGCACTTGTTTGTTTTGCTGTTGCTTGGTTATATTATGATGCCTGGAAAGGAAGAAAGGATAAAAGAGAAGGAACCAAGGCTTTGGGTTTTATTTTGCTCTCACTTTCTTTTGTTTTTCACTCAACGGTAATTGAGCAAACTCTATTATCAACTCCGTTGTTGGGAGGAGAAACAGTTGACTATTTTACAACGTTGTTTCGTGTTTCTGGGTATCTGGTTTTGATTGTTGGGCAGCTGATTGACCCTCTTCAACCTCTTCCGGAATACAGAGTTAAGGGTTTTGGTAAAAAAAACAAAGGCATGTCCAAAGCAGTTATTGTGCCATTTATAGCAATTACTTTGGGGGAATTTTTGGCATTTTCTTATCCCCTGTTTGCCGTTTTTACAGCCTTTTTATATTTGAGACGAGCCACTGTTGGATTGGAGTATCACTTAAGACCAATTAGTTTAAGTCTTTTTTTTCTAGTATTTTCTGAAACAATTTCTTTGGCATCGACTTTTAGAAATACAACTAATGTTATCTTGTCGAATTTGGTGGCCCCATTTGGTTTAGTGTGGATTTTTGAGCATTTGTTGCTGGCTGCCTTTGCGTATATTTTAGGAAAATGGATTTGGGGTTATCTATTAAAAAGACTTAGGATACAACTTTTAATTGTTTTTACGACCCTTACCTTGATCATCTTTTTAGTAACAACTGTATTTTTTACAACTACCTCAATTGCAAACATAAGGGATAGTACTCTTGAAAGTTTGAAAATAAATGTCAAAGTGTTGCAATTCACAATAGATAGCAAAAAAACAGAGACTCTATCAGATGTCCAAATGGTTGCCCAAAACAATGAAGTTGTTGAAGCAGTTCTTGATAAATCAAGAAAAGCCCTAATTGATATTACCCAACCAATCCTTTTGGCCAAAAAACAAACGTTTTTAGTTATAACTAATGAAAATGGAAGAGTATTGGCAAGAGCAGATGATCCAGATAAAAGCATGGGATCAATGTCTGATGACCAGCTTGTTAAAAGAGCGCTTGATGGAGATAGTGTTAGTTCAATTATTATTAAAGATGGATCAATAGCCCCTGATGTATCAGTTAGAGCTGCAGCCCCCATCTATTTCGAAGACGAAGTAATCGGCACAGTTGCGATCGGCATCCTCATTGATAGTGCTTTTGTTGATGGATTAAAGGATGCGACAGGGCTTGATGCTAGTATTTATGGTGACAATATCAGATCAGCCACCACTTTTATTGCCCCTGATAACAAAAGCCGTTGGATAGGAATAAAAGAAGAAACTCCTGCAGTAAAAAAAGTTGTTTTACTTGAGGGGGAGGATTATGTTGGATCGGTTAATATATTAAATGTTCCTTTTTATTCTGCCTTTACCCCATTGATGGATGTTGATAATAACCCAGTAGGGATGTTGTTTGTGGGAACACCCCAAGTTTCACTTCTCCAGGCAGCCAGTAAATCAATTGAATTAACCTTTTTGGTAACAGCCGGACTTCTTGTCTTATCTGTCTTTCCGGCCTATTACGTTTCGAAATTTATTATTAGCCAAATCAAATGAGCGAGAATAAAGTAAAATAGTAATATGCCAAAAACTGCCAATATATTAACTGATAGGATCTACAAAACAATATTTGAAGAATCTCCAGAGGCAATTGTGGTTTTAGATAAAAAAGGCAAGCTTCTTCTTCTTAATAAACGAGTTGAGGACTGGTTGGGTTATAAGCAGGGTGATTTAATTGGGAAAAACTTGGCCAGGCTTCCGATTGTTTCAGCTAGGGGGAAATTAACCATGATGAAGAATTTCGGGTTAAGAATGTTGGGTAAAGATGTTCCACCGTATGATATTGAGTTTGTTTCAAAAAAACATGGTTCACAGTTGGGAAGAGTAAGGGCCACTGCTTTAAAAGACGAAAAAGGAAAAATAATTGGCGGGGTGGGAATGGTGTCAAATGTTACTGAAATACAGGTTGCGGAACAAAAATTAATTCAAGAAAGGCAGAAATTTAAAAAATATCTTGATATTGCTGGTTTTATTATTGTTGTTATTAATAAAGATCAAACAGTTGAATTAATTAATTCAAAAGGTGCAGAGATATTGGGCCACTCTATTAACAATATTATTGGCAAAAACTGGTTTGATAATTTTATTCCCAAAAGCGACCAAGAACAGGTAAAAAGTGTTTTTAATCAATTAATGTCTGGCAAAATAAAACCTGTTGAATATTTTGAAAACACAGTTGTTGCAAAAGACGGCTCAGAAAAATTAATTGCCTGGCACAATGCGGCTTTAATAGATAATAAGGGAAAGATTGTTGGCACTTTGAGTTCTGGTGAAGATATTTCTGAAAGACGAAAAGAAGAAAAGGCCATTAAAGAGTCTCAGGAAAGATTTAAGGTGTTGTTTGAGTACGCTCCTGACGCATATTATTTAAATGACCTCAAGGGTGCGTTTATTGATGGTAATAAGGCTGCTGAGGAAATAACTGGTTATAAACGGGAAGAGTTGATTGGCAAAAGTTTTCTTAAGCTAAACCTTTTACCAAAAGATCAAATTGCAAAAGCCGCTGCGGGTATAGCTGAAAATATTAAAGGTAATCCTACCGGCCCCGAAGAATATGTTTTAAACAAAAAAGACGGTAAAAGAATAACTGTTGAAATTCGATCTACTCCAATAACATATGGCAAAAATAAAATGATATTGGGTCTGGCCCGAGACGTTTCTTTTCGGAAAAAATCTTCAGCCGTGCAGAATTTAACGATTGAAATAAATCAAGCCTTAAATCAAGGGAAAAGTTTAGAAGAAATTATTAATACTGCTTCAACAACAGTAAAAGGGCTGTATGGTGGGTTGGGTTTGGCAATCTATTTAATAGATGAAGAAAAAAAGAAGCTGGTTCTTATTAATGAAGACATTCTTATTGCGCCTTTATCAAAAATAGAAAAGCTTGTTGGAACTAAATTGCCAAAGCTAGAAATTCCTTTAGATTCAGACCACCTTTACATTACTCAAATGAAAGAGAAAAAAGGGCATTTGGCCAACAACGAAAAGGAGGTTAAAGATTTACTACTTTCTTTTGCAAAAAGCTATATTCCTGATAAAAAAATAATCTCTCGTTTTGCGGGCAAATTATTGGATCAGGTTTATAAAGCGATTAATTTACAGGCGATTATGACTATGCCATTAATGTTTGAGGGAGAGGTGTTTGGGATATTGGATGTAGGAAGTAATCAACCTTTTGCCAAAGAGGATGTTGATTATTTAAAATCAATCTCTCAACAATTAACCTCGGTAATTAAAAGAAAACAAGCAGAGAATTCTTTAAAATCAAGCGAAAAAAGATTTCGAAGCATAATTGCAGCAACCCCTTTGGGAATCCACATGTATAAGTTAAGTGGGGATGGTGATCTTGTGTTTTTTGCGGCCAATCCTGCTGCAGATAAAATATTAAAGGTGGATAATAAGCAGTTTGTTGGCAAAACGATTGAGCAAGCTTTCCCTCCACTTGCCAAAACTATAGTGCCAGATAGATATAAACAAGTAATAAAAGACGGTAAGCCCTGGAGAGCGGAACAAGTAACTTATCAAGATGGAAAAATAAGCGGAGTCTATGAGGTTTATGCCTTTCAAATATCACCCAGTAGAATGGCGGCAATGTTTTCTGACATTACCAAAAGAGTTATTGTTGAGAAACAAAGAGTAGTTCATTCAAAAGAACTGGAAAGACTGAATGAATTAATGGTTGATCGGGAAATGAAAATGGTTGAAATGAAAAAAAGATTCAATGAATTAGACAATAAATCAATAAACAGAACAAAAGGGGGTGAAATAAATGATAAAAAACAATAAAGGTATTGCGGTGATAGCCGTAATTATTCCGATAATTTTAGTGGCTGTAATTGGGGTGATACTTGTTGCTAGTGGTGTAATTAATTTCAATATTAAACAAGTTATACCCACCAGCCTAAAAAGTTATGGTGACAAAAAGGTTTTATACATTGACTCTTACCATGAAGGTTATGACTGGAGCGACGGTATTACTCGGGGAATAGAAGATGTTGTTGGCGACACAGATATTGAATTTAAAATCCATCGAATGGATACAAAAAGGAACCCCAGTGAAGAGTTTAAAAAGGAAGCAGCCAAATCAGCCAAAAAAGTTGTTGAGGATTTTGATCCCGATGTTTTGATCGTATCGGATGATAATGCCTTTAAATATTTGGTAATGGCTTATTATAAAGACGATGATTTACCAATAGTTTTTAGTGGACTCAACTGGGACGCGTCTCTTTATGGAGCTCCTTACAGTAACACAACGGGAATGGTAGAGGTTAGTTTGACAGTTGAGTTAATAGAGTTGCTTAAAGAATATGGTGAGGGTGGAAAAGTTGGCTATCTTTCAGCAGATACAATCACTGAAAGAAAAAACGAAGAATACTATAAAAAATTGTTTGATTTAGAATTTGATCAGGTATATTTTGTCGCAACCTTCGCAGATTGGAAAAGCGCTTATAAATCTCTTCAAAATCAAGTTGACGTTATTCTTTTTGAAAACAACGCTGGAATAGCAGACTGGAGTGATAAAAGGGCTGAGAATTTTGCCATAGCCAATGTTGAAGTTCCTGTAGGAACCACCAATCCTTGGACAATGCAGAGTTCTTTGTTGGGACTGACAAAAGTACCCGAAGAGCAGGGTGAGTGGTCAGCCAAAACAGTCCTGAGAATATTAGACGGCGAGAATGTAAGTGAAATTCCATTGGTGAACAATAAAAAAGGTGAATTACATTTAAATCTGAAGATGGCCGAAGAGCTGGAAGTGATATTTAAATCATCAGAAATTAAAAACGCCGTAGTATACGAGTAAATATTAAGTCAAAATATGTTATCTCTAAAAACGATTAGTGGTTCTATTAAGAAAAAGGTGTTGGTATCTTTTTCACTATTAACGATTCTATTTTTAGTAATCGGGATCCTTGTTGTTATTAGATTCAGTGGAGTAATGAAGTTGTCAGCTCAATCTGAAATCCTAAATTCTAAACTAAATACTATTCAAGTGATTTCTGGCAACTTAAAAAAATTAGACGGCAATATTGATAGTTTTTTTGTGGTTGGACACGTTGATTATCAAGAAAGAGCAACCATAAATACTCAAGAAATATTGGAAAACATTAAGGAGTTTCCTGAAGATGAAGATGTGGATAATCTCGAACACGATCTAATTGCTTTGTCATCGTCAATTTCAAATCTGTCGGGTTTGAGCATTAGCGAGAGTGCTGGAGAAGTAAACAGGATTGTGTTTGGCATTTATGAAGAAATTGAAAGTGCTGAGACACACCTCAACGTTTTATTAAACAAGAATCAGGAAAAAAGAAGCGAGAACATTAGAAAAGAGTCAAGATATATTTCAGAATTATCAATTTATTTATTTGGGTTGGTGATAATATCTCTTTTTTCAGGCGGGGGATTATATCTATCTATTATTTCTCCAACAATAAATGCAATCTTGCGTTTGCAACAAGCAAGTAAAAAAATAGAGGAGGGGAATTTAGATTATAGAGTTGATATTCAGTCCAAAGATGAGTTGGGTGATTTGGCGGATTCTTTTAATAGTATGGCCAGCAAGCTTCAAGAGTCATATAAAAGCCTAGAAAAAAAGGTTACGGAAAGAACTGCCTCTTTGGAAAAAACAATGAATTTGATGGTGGGAAGAGAGCTTAAAATGAAAGAACTTAAACAAAAAAATGCTGAGTACGAGAATATAATTAAACAAAACAAGGGGGTGAAAAAAAATGAAGAAAAATAATCAATCAGGAATTGCGATTATCGGAGTTGCTTTATTGGTATTGATGTTAGGTGCTGTGGGCTATTTTCTTATTAATAATGATTTATTGAAAAGAAAGCCAGCCGAAATCAAAGATGCAACTTTAAAGCTCAAATGGGTCCACCAGGCCCAATTTGCAGGAAATTACATTGCTAAGGAAAAAGGTTTTTATGAAGATGAGGGGATAAACCTAAATATTGAGCCTTTTTCGTTTGAGGACCACGCAATTGATTCAGTTACAAAAGGGGATGCTGATTTTGGCATTACTTCTGCGGCAGAACTATTGTTGGCACGAGCAGACGGTAAGCCAATAAAGGCTTTGGCTGTAATATTTAAAATCAGCCCGGAGTGTGCCTACTCTTTAAAGAAAAATGGAATTACAAAACCACAAGATTTTATTGGCAAAACCATTGGAGTTGAACCTGGGGTGAGTGGTGAATGGCTTTATTATCTCATGATGAGCAAACTAGGTATCGACAGGGGTGGGTTAGAGGAAATCGAAATTGGCTATGATGCAACAGAACTTCTTGAGGGTAGAACAGACGTGTCTCTGGGCTATGTTATAAACGAGCCACATCAGGCAATTGAATCTGGAGAAGAAGTAAATATCATTTTGTTTGCCGAGTATGGTGTAAACATGTATGCAGATGTACTATTCGCAACAGACGACATGATTTCAACTAATCCGGACATGGTCGATGGTTTTGTTGATGCAACACTAAAGGGTTGGAGATATGCTATTGAAAACGAGAAGGAGGCGGTTGAAGCAACCCTCAAATATGCAACCGACAGTACAAAAAGCCATGAAACGTATATGTTAAACCAAGCAATTCCATTAATTCATACTGGCGATTCATCAATTGGGAAAATGGAAAAAGTGGAGTGGGAAAAAGCCCAACAGTTATTACTTGATCAAGGACAGTTGAAAAAAGCCATTGATATCGAAAAGTCCTATACAACGGAGTTTGTGGGTGGACTGTTTCAGTAAAGACAAGAATAAAAAAACAACATGAAAATACAAACAAAGCTTGTATTAATGTTTTCATTGATATCCATTATGATTCTAGGATTAAATGGGTACATTTTTATAACTAACGGACGTTCTGCGGTGACCGATAGAATTAAAAAACAACTTGAAAGTGTGGTTGTTTTAAAAGAAAACCAACTAAATAACTATCTTGAGTTGGCTATTGGTGAGTTGGAGTTTTTTGTTGAAGGCGGATTGATTAGTAATTATTTCGGTGATGAGTCAGGCGCTCCAGGCAGCGGTGATGAGAAGGAAGTTGCTGAATCGTTAGAAAGAAAGTTATCCAACTCATTTTTTACAGAATTATATATATTGTCTATAAAAAATGGAGAAATTCTTATTTCTACTGATGAAAAGCAAAAAGGAAAAATAAAAGAAGCCGAATCTCTTTTTATTGAGGGAAAGAAAGAAACATCCATTCAAAATTTTTATTATGATATCAGTTCGAATAAACCCGTTACCACCATATCAACTCCAATAGTAAATGATAGCAATCAGACATTGGGTGTTTTGGTTGGAAAAGTAGATATGAAAGAAATAAGTGAAATCATGATTGAAAGAAGTGGGTTAGGAGAAACTGGAGAAACGTACTTGGTGAATAAATACAATTATGTCGTATCTGATTTAAAAAAGGAAAAAGATGCTGTTTTAAAAAAAGCTATTTTCACAAATAATGTTGTGGAATGTTTAGGTGGGAATACAGGGTTTGCTGAGAATCTAGATTATTTAGACGAAGACGTGATTGAACAGTATAAGTGGATTGCTGACAGAGACATTTGTATATTGGCAAAAATTGACAAAACTGAGGCTTTTAAGTCAATAAATGATTTGAGGAATATAGTTATTATGACAGGAGTGGTGCTGATAGTTGCGAGCTTGGTTGTTGGTGGACTTCTCTCTCGATCTATTTCAATACCGATACTCAAGCTTGAAGAGGCCGCCGCCTCTTTTGGGCGGGGTAAATTAGATACAGATATTGAAATAAAATCAGGAGACGAGCTTGAGGATTTGGGTAAGGTTTTTAAAAATATGGCAACTAGATTAAAGAATTTATATGGCAGTTTAGAAAAAACAGTTGAAACGAGAACAAGTGAATTAGCAAAGGCAAAAGAGGATTTGGAAAGACAGCAAGCTGCCATCCTTAATGTTTTAGAAGACGTTTCCGAAGAAAAAACTTTTGAAGAGAAACAAAGCGAATCAGTGCTGCAAACCATTGGTGAAGGAGTGGTTTTAACAAATGATGAAGGGGTTGTGACTTACATTAACCCATCTTTTATTAAGATGTTTGGGTTTTCTGAAGAAGAAATTAAAGGAAAAGTTTTTTCTGGATTTATCAAGGCTTTTGATATTAAAAAAGAAAGGTTACTAGATCCCAAGCTCATCAGTGACACAGCCGCTGTTACATCTTCTGCTCAGGAATCAAAGATTTTTCTTGCGTCAAAAACAGGAGAAAAAAAAGCAGTTGTGATAAATGCTGCTCCGATCAGAGTTGAAAATGAATTCAAGGGGGTTGTACGAATTTTGCACAACTTTTCCGAGGATCTGAGAATTCAAAAACAAAAAGATGATTTTTTTTCTATTGCCAGTCATGAATTAAGAACTCCATTAACAGTTATTTCTGGAAATTTGGATATTATTTTTAATACTCTAAAAAATAAAACCAAACTAAGTAAGGAAGAGGCTCAGCTTGTGGCTGATACCGAAGTTTCTGCCGATAGGCTAATAAAGATGGTTTCTGATTTTCTTAACGTTTCCCGACTTGATCAGAGCAGACTTGAAACCCGAATTGTGGATATAGATTTGTGTAAAGTAACGGGCGAAGTTATTAAAGAAATGAAGACACTTACAGACCAGAAAGGGCTAGAACTTAAAAACATTTGTAACAAAAAACATGGGTTAATAAAGGCTGATGAGAATTTGCTCAAGGAAATATTTATTAACTTGATAGGGAACGCTATTAAATTTACCGAGAAGGGGGGAATAACTGTTCAACATAAGACGAAAGAAAATATGATTTCTATATTAATTTCTGATACAGGGCTTGGGATTTCTAAAGAAAATCAGCCACTTTTATTTAAAAGGTTTCAACAAGCGCAAAGTAGGACCAGGGCTCGTCATGCTGGGGGAACTGGCTTGGGGCTTTATATCAGTCGAGAGTTCGCGAGATTGATGAGAGGGGATATAAAGTTAGTAAGAAGCGAGCCGAGTAAGGGAACAACTTTTGAACTGACTCTACCTTTGGCTATAAGTGACAGTAAAGAGCAAAAGATTGTTGCAAACAAGATGAAATAAGGATAAAGTCAATAGATATATTTATGATAAAGATATTAATCATTGAAGATGAGCCGTTGGTTGCTCGAATGTATGAAAAAACACTTAAGTTTGGAGGGTTTGATGTTGTGACCGCAAACGGAGGAGACGAGGGGCTTGAGAAGGCCAAGTCGAATAAGCCAGACGTGATATTGCTTGATATCATGATGCCTGAGCCTGATGGTATGAAGGTTCTCCAGTCTCTTAAGCAGGATCAGGCAACGATTAATATTCCGGTTGTGGTTTTAACCAATCTTTCTGGCAAACACGACGCTGAATTAGCACTTGATAGAGGCGCCTCGGCTTATTGGGTGAAAAAAGATACTGATGCAAAAAGTCTGGGAAAAAAGGTCCAGGAAATAGTTGGAAGTAAATAATTCATAAACGAACGTAGAACAGACTAGATTGACCCCTTCTGAGTACAAAAGATCCAGTTGACGTATAAGCTTTCAGGGTTTGTAGTAGAGATAGGCATGCCAAAAGAAATTCCCCAAGAATGGTTGGATGATGAATTTTCCTCCGAAGTAACAGGTTTTACTCCTTCTCGAACAAAAGAGATAGTTGATGCTTTGGACATACAAGAAGTTGGTGAATCAATGATAAGAGCTGGCTTACCTGCAGAGAATGTTGAAAATGTGATTAGGGGCGAGATTGGACGAATAATGAGTGTAAGTTCCTCTAGCCACAATCATTTCATTGGTGCTCCCCTTGCTCTTATGCAAAGGTCTGGAATGGAAACAGAAAAAGCCCTAGAGCTTGGTATTGGACTTGCGGCTCATTGGGGCATATATAAGGGAAAACAACCAGGAATAGTGATTGGTATTGAAAAAGAGGCCCCAAGAGCCGCTGCCGCCAAGGTAGTAGTTGATACTTTAATAAACAAGGGGTTACTATCACGCGACATCGACATTCGCCCTGGTGACCACACTCTTGAAGTTTCAGATAAAGTCGACTTTGTAATAAGTAGTTTGGTGTCTCAGTATGATCCCAAAGAAATTCCTTTATGGTTGGCAAGTCAAGACGTATCAGTGGTTAATGGTGATTATTGTTTTGGTTTTGATCCAGCAACCGAACAGGGAATTGCGGACGGATTAATTCCTGTTATGAGTTTTTCTGGTAAACCATCAGGTTTTGTCTGGCAGCTAAACAGAAAAATAAACGAAACAGTAATGGGGGAAACTTGGGAAGCTGATTTTGTTCACTCGGCAGACAAGGAAAATATTATTGTAGGTAGAATTCCTGGTGCAACTACTAGTACCAGAGTCATGATTTTTGAAGGCAAAGACGGTAATAAATATGTTGAAGGTTGGGGATTAATGCCAGAAGAAGACTTTGTTGACGAGTTGTTACTGCATAATATGGCAGCCGTTAGGGCAACAATTCAGGAAGTTTGGGCGGGTGATAATAGAAGTGGAAAGGCAGTGCTTGAAACTCCCCTATTAGCTTCAGAAAGGGATAAGTATACTGTTGTTGTTCCTACAACCAGTATAAACCTTCCTTTGGAAGCTCCACTTTATATGTTATTACAAAACTTTCCAACCATTAATAGGTTGGTTGGTCAGGGACATGGTTTTGAATTTATTGGAAAGGGTAAAATGTTTACTAATGCTCAGGAATTTTTAGGTATGGTCCAACAGGTTTTGGGTGATAGGAGTTACGAGAAATTTATATTAACTAGTCCACCCCATGTTGTTACCATTACCACTTCTGATCAGAAAGTCTTTGAACAGATTGTTGCTACAGCAACTTAAATACTTCTCCTTGTTTCTGGGTATTTCATCTTATACATTTAAATAGTGACTAATATTATAAATCAAATTTCTCTTCCCGTGATTGGTGTTCTTAATCTTTTGTTAGGTCTTTTTGTTTTGATTCGAAATCCTAAAAAAGCAGTTAATAAGGTGTTTTTTCTTCTGGCAGTTTGTTTTTCTTTTTGGTCTTTTTCTTTATATTTTTACAGTTTTACTGACATTTTAATTGGTTCTCTTTGGATTCGGTTAACTTATTCGATGGTTATTCTCATTGTGGTTTTGATTTTATATTTTTCCTTTATTTTTCCTTTTGAATCTTTCAGAAAAGCGCGAATATTGGCCTGGTTAATTGGCTTATTTTATTTAGGAGTAAGCTTTTGGTTATTGTTTTTTACGGATTTATGGGTAGTTGAGGTGGTTACTAATTCGGCGAATGGTATTCAAACCATCCTTGGACCAGGATATTTGTGGTGGGTGATAATGGGTTGGGTAATTTGGGGTTGGGCCATAATAAACTTTGTTATTAAATTACGATCTGCAGATCCTTATTCAAAAAGTCAGATTAATTATTTTTGGGTTGGATTTTTGTTTTTTAGTATTTCTTCAACGATTCTTGACGTAATTATTCCTCTTGTTTTTCATGACACAAGTTATTTTTTGCATAGTGTTTATGGTAATTTATTTTTTAGTGGTGCCATTGCCTATGCCATTATTAAGCACCGCTTGATGGATGTTCGTTTGATTGTGGCAAGATCAGTGGCTTATGTTTTGCTTTTAGTGGTTCTATATGCAGCGTATTCGCTGGCTATTATTACAAGCAGTCGTTTTTTTGGTGTTGTTCTTCCAATTGAGCATAGAGTGCTCATAATAATGTTGGGTTTAATAGTCGTTTTTAGTTTTAATACCATCCGGAAAATTATAGAAAAACTGACAAATAAGTTTTTTTATAAAGATCAGTATGATTCTGAGGAAGTATTGGATAGACTCTCAAACATTATGGCTTCGACAATTAATCTCGATAACATGACTGAAGGCATTATTAATGTTTTGATAAACAGCATTCATGTTTCGAAAGCGGCATTTTATATTTTAAACGAGAACAAAAAAATAAGCCGCGTTTACAAGGACGGGGGAAGCGATTATCAGTACCTTTATGAAAATCAAATGCCTCTGTTTAGGGTGGAAAAGGGTATTTTCATTTTTGATGAGATGGGCGAGGGCGAACAGAAAGACGTTATGCGTCAGTCAAATCTCTCGATTGTGGCGCCTTTGACAACAAAAGAAAGAGATGTTGGTTTTTTGGTTTTGGGTGGAAAAGGGTCGGGTGATATATATTTCGATAAAGATATTAAGTTACTAGAAATTACCATTCCTCAATTTGCGGTTGCTATCCAGAATGCTCAAAATTATCTTGAAATTCAACTTTTCAGCAAAACACTGAAAACGAAAATCGAAGAGAGAACCCATGAGCTGAAACTTGCTCAAGAACGTGAGCTGGAACTTAAAAACCAGTTTGTTTTTATTGCTACTCATGATTTACGGACTCCAGTTGTTGCAATTGATGGTTATGTTAAATTGATAAATCAGGGTACTGATAAATTTTCAGATGAAACACAGGAGAATTTTAGTGCAATTCTTGAATCTAGTAAAAGACTAAATCAATTAGTTGAGGACTTGCTCCAGGTTGCAAGAGGAGAATCTGGCACTCTTGAAGTCGAAACAGAATCGGTTGATATTATACCAGCTCTTAAAACATCGATTACGAGGGTTGGATTAATGGCAAAAGAAAAGGGAATTGAGATAGAATTCAAACCTGACAGGATTCATTCAAAAGTTTTTGCTGATGAGGCAAGACTTAATGAAGTGTTTGAAAATCTCTTGTCAAACGCAGTCAAGTTTAACAAAGACGGTGGAAAGATTGTGGTAACTTCAGAAGTTGTTGGTAACAGTGAACTACAAATAAATATCTCAGATACGGGCTATGGTATTCCTCATGAAAAGCAGAAGCAAATATTTAGTAAGTTTTTTAAACACAGGAATGATAAAACTAGGGGGGTTGGTGGAACGGGCTTGGGGCTTTTTGTAGTAAAGATGTTGGTTAACAAAATGAATGGACAGATGAGTTTCACTTCAGAAAAAAACAAGGGGAGCACTTTTAGTTTTACCCTTCCTCTTGCACAAAAACACCAATTAGGTGTAAAGTCGTAATTGGCTGATATGGGAAAAATATTAATCATTGAAGATGATCCCCTGGTTGCACGAATGTATCAAAAGGCGCTAAGTCTTGAAAAACTAAGTGTTGTAGTTGCCCGTAATGGTCAAGAGGGTATTAAGAAGGCAGAAGAAGTAAAGCCTGATCTTATTCTTTTAGATATTATGATGCCTGAAATGAACGGCATTGAAGCGCTTGAGGCCTTAAAATCAGACAATGAACTAAAAAGTGTACCTGTGATTATGTTAACCAATCTTTCAGGCACTCAAGACGCCGAGTTGGCTTTAAAGAAGGGAGCAGTTGCCTATATGGTTAAAAGTGAATATAAACCAAAAGAGGTGGTAGAAAAAGTGAAACAAGTGCTTGCGAAAAGAGGATCAGCATCTGATAGCGAACCCTCAGAAGATGAATTAAAAAAACCAACCCTAGTTGATGAAAAGGAAAGTGTTGGCTGATTATAATCTTGTTTATTAATAGAAATGTCTAAAATATTAATCATTGAAGATGATCCACTAATTTCTCGAATGTATGAAACAGTGTTTAAATTTGAGGGATTAGAGGTTGAGTTGGCTCGAAATGGGAAAGAAGGTATAAAAAAAGTGAGCGAGTTTCGTCCGAACATGATTCTTTTGGATATCATGATGCCTAAAATGAGTGGAATTGATGTTTTAAAAAACTTAAAAGCAAATCCAAAAACAAAGGCGATTCCAGTAGTTGTTCTGACAAACTTATCGTCATTAAAAGACGCAGAGATGGCTCTTCAGCTTGGTGCTGTAAAATTTATTGTAAAGAGCAAAAATAAACCAAAAGAGGTTGTTAACCAAATAAAAGAAGTTCTTATAGGTTATGCAAGGGATGGCATTCCCAAAACTTCAAACTAAACTACCAATGGCTGTCCTAAAGAAAAAGGGAGTAAATCACACTAAAGAGTTAAAAAAGAAGATAGACATTGATGATATTCCTTTGGAGAAAAAAAATGCCAGGCTTTATCATATTGGTATCGTTGTTTCAGTAGTGTTTGTTATTTTTTCAATTACTTTGTTCGGTTTAAAAATTAGCAGTAAAGGTTTGAATAAAAGCGTGCCCTTGAAAGAAGTTGAAGAGACCGTCGAGGAGGTTGAAACAGAAAAGGAAGAGATTATTCAACTGGATAGAGAGGAAATCACTCTGGAGATCTTAAACGCTTCTGGAGTGGCTGGGGCTGCAGGAGACATGAAGGAAATATTTGAGGATTTTGGCTATTCCGACATTGAGGTTGGAAATGCAGATGATGCAGAAGGAAATGAACTTTATATTGACCCAGAATATAAAGATTTGGTAGATCTATTATTAGAAGATGTCGAGGACGAGTTAGATATCGAAGAAACTTTGGAATTAGAAGATGAAGATGCCATTGAAGAAGGTATCATTGCCCGCATTATTCTTAGTTCTTGAATCTGTTTTAAGGAAGAAGCACACTTTCTTTTTTGTCACTTTTCTTAGAGGTTTTTTCCTCTTCTTCATGATCGTTTTCGTCGTAGCCTTCACTTGTTAACGATTTTCCCATTGAAGAAAAACTTCCACGAATAAGATATAGAACGGAAGGGATCAATAGAGCTGCACCAGCAATTGACAAGGAGAGCGACCATTCGAGGGGAACTAGTTTTGCTCCAGTAGCCACTTCTTGCAAGGCATAAAGCTGCATAAGGCCGGCCAGAACAAGAGCGACGGCACCCTTGCCCATATGATGTCCTTCAAAAAATCCAAATAACCAAACGGGTATCAAGAACAGCCCGAGAGACTTAATGACAATCGAGGCGGTGGTAAAAGGGAATTTGGTAAAGTATTCAGGATTTAGATAGCTATACGGCGTTGCCAGATCAACTGTTAGGGGATTAACAACGGCGTCTAATACGTAAGCCAAGATGAAAAGTCCAACAATAAAAATAAGTGAATATTCCTTCTTCATTATGCGATTAAGTATACAAATAACTTAGAATTTGTCAAAGAATTCTCCATATGAAAGATCTCCTTTTCCAGTCCAGTTATCAGTGAAGTCGGTTGAACCTGTTGCATAGGTATAATTTCCAGAAGCGTCTTCCTTCATAATAAACCACTCACCATCTTTATTGGTGAATCCATAATATGCGGGCACGCTGTCATCAAGTCGGCTGATTCGATAACCATCAGTGGGATGGTGTTTAGAGGGATCAATGGCCGTGCCAGAGGTGTCTTTAACGCCCACAATGCCTGGTCCCGGAACTGATCCAAAGAAAGCGGCTTGAGCGCTTTTAGCGCCAAAGAGTGATAATAATAAAACACTCATGCCCCCAGTGCCGATAAGCTTTAAAAACATTCTTCTGTCTTTGTCGAGAAGTGGAGTATCTGATTTTTCATCAATTTTTTTCAAGACAGTTGGTTTTTTGGAAGACCTAACTTTTTTTGGCGCAACAGCTCTTTGGGGTACAACCAGAGCCCTTTTACGCTCAGGGAAAATTAAAGTTCCAAAGTAAACAAAAACAGGAAAAAATAGAGAAGCGCTAACTAATTGTGAATAATTAGAGGCCCCTAAAAATCCAGTCAGCGTCATAATGCTCGAGACAACAAAGCCGTAATAGATAAAAAGTTTTTTCATTTATCTTCCTCCACAGTTTTTTCTTGAATATTTTCCTTATTGAGTATCAGGGGAGAATCACTGTATCGATCCTTCGTGGTTGGTTGGGCTTTTCTCTCTTTTTGAATGTTATTGATCCCGAGAGCCATAAAAAGAACAAAAAGAAAACCGAAAAAGACAAGCCTTTTTTTATTGTTGGTAAAATCGAGATCAAGCTGTTTTGACTTCAACATTCTTAGAAAAGAAACGAAAAAGTACAGAGCAACTGGAACTATAAAGAGCTGAAACAAAAGGGCATTGGTATTACTACTTGATAAGATTCCCGTGAGGGCTAAAAAGCCAGTTAAAAGAGTTGCATAAATAAGAAGTAGTGCGGACAGTTTTTTCATCATTCTTCTCTCAAATAAATTGATTGTACCCAGCCATAACTTCCATCTTCAAGTTCAACTTCATACCACTCACCCTTGCTTTGGGTAAATGGATAAATCTTACCGAATGTTAGAGTGGCAATAACGCTGCTTGTAGAATCACTATTTTCGAAAACATCAACACTTAGCCATTTTTCGTCTTTAATGGTAATGTATCCCAAGATATCTTTAAGTTCAGTATCAATGTCGTCCAAGGGATTTTTCCAATCATCAAATGAATCACTGACACCTAGGGTTTCTTGCTCATCACTCTCAGCCTGGTAAGCTACTTCTTCTTGAAGGAATTCAAGAGCTTCCAATATTTTCTCGTTTGATTTTTTTAGGGCCTCAAGTTCTGTCTCCTTTTCACTTAATAAGGTTTCTTGCTTGTCCTCGGTGGGCTTTGGCAATAAAAAGCTAGTTAGAGAAAAACCAAAAAGGGTAAGCAAGGATAGTAAAAAGACAACCAGGATCATTTTTGGTGACCAACCAGATTTTCCTGGAGATGGCTTGCTGACTCTCATCCAAAGATAAATGGCAATAGGTATAAAAAGGGCGGATAAGATATATCCAATTGGCTTGGGAATAAAGAAGAACGAACCAATAACAAGAACTGTTGCTACGACGATGCTGTAGTAAGCCAAGAATATTAAAAACCTCTTCATGATATTAGTTTACCACGCACAAAACTTCAAAGAAAAATATCAATCTATTTCTTGTTCTGGCGGGGCCGCTTCGGCGGGTAGTTCAATTGGAGTAATTGGTAAATCTTCTTGAGTTTGGGGAGGGGTTAAATTAGGGGTTTCGACGGATTCTCCACCCGAAAGTCTTTTTTCAAGTGTTTCGAGTTCGGCACTGGCGAGAAAAAAGTCAGCAGAATCTTTTTCAACCAAAGACAACACAATTGTCATTTCATTAATTGCTTTTTCGATTTCACCCTTTTCTCTGTAGGCCGATGAAAGATTGAAGTGGGAATTGGCTAAGTCAGGCTTAGCGGCTACAGCCAGTCGGAATGTATCAATAGCTGAACTGTAGTCTTCAAGTGAATAATAGATGCCACCCAAGGAAATCCGTAAATTGGGATTGGTGGGTTCAAGAGCAATTGCTTGATTGTATGATTGGATAGCAAATTCGTCAGCACCTTCAGCAAAAGGAATCACGGCGTTGTAAACAATACCCAGAAGGGCCCAATTATCAGACCTTTGGGTGTTAACAGATACAGTGTTTTTAGCTTCTCTTATTGCCTGTTGGATTAGCTGGGCAATGCTTTCCGTGTCTTGATCATTGAGACTCTCTTTTGAAGCAATTGTTTGAGCTAGGCTTAAATTTATTTGAGCATATGCAGAATGAAAGCGGTCAACATATGGGTTAGTGTTCACTGTTTCTTGAATAAGTTCATAGGCTTCTGCCCCATTATTTGCGGCTGCCGAATTAATTGACTGACGAAAAAGGAGTTCAGCTTTTACAAAACCAACAGTATTAATAAGAGCAAAGACAAAGAGTGCAAATAAGGGAGTAATGATGAGAGTTTTACTGGTGTTATTTACCTTTATGGTGCTTTTTTTTCTTTCCTGACTTCCAAAAAGAGCCAGAAGAACAAAGAGTAATATTGTGGTTACTGGCGAAGGAGGAAAAATAGCAAATAATACTAAAAGGGTTAGGAGAGAGTAGCCTGTGCCAAAATTAAGCATCTTATTACCCAAATGAAGAGATGAGTTAACTGCTCTATAAATAGTAATCAACAATATGACTAAAGCAATAATCCCCAACAGCCCTGTTTCGGTTAATACCGTTAGATAGTAATTTCTGGCAGTTGGGAATTTAAGATTCCAGGACTCGCTTACGTTGAAACTTAGGGGTTTATACTTGTTAAAAGCGGTAATAAAGTTGCTTGGTCCAACACCAGTAAGGGGCGAGTTCTTAATTGAATCAGTGGTAATCGCCCAGGAAGAAGGGAAATCAAGTAGTGTCGGTGTCTCGGGGCCGGAAGGTGTAAGTTTGGTAATCGAGACGATCAAGCCAAGCACCATAATTCCGGCAGCCACCGCAAAAAGTATTTTTTTAACTGAATCTTTTTCTTTAACAACCAAAAGAACCCCCATTGGTAAGAGAGAAAGAAGATAAACCAACGAATTAATGTGATTGCCTATTGGCGTAAAATTTGCCATTTTAACAAAACTAGGTAGTTGGGAAAGACCAGCAAATGTGTTTGTGATTGAAAGAAAAGAGAATATAGAAAGAATGACTCCAGAAAAGAAAAGAGTGACCATTAAATGTCTATGATTTTTCTTATTAAGCTGAGTAATGAAATAGTATAAAAGAGCTCCAGCGAGAACAACAGTCGTTATTCCTGGTAAAAAGAAGGCTTCATATAGATTAGGTTTTGCAACAAAGGTAGAAACTAAATAAGTGAGGCCAATAACCACAACTGCAAAATCAAATTTTCCAGAATAGCTTTTTAAGGTTTTATTGCCAACAACTTTAATGATCTGAAGAACAATAAGGGTGAGACAGGTTATGATCAGAAGAATAATTTTGGGCAAAGAATATGAGCTGGTGAACAGATTTAGTGTAATAACAGGTAATAATAAAATGACTAAGCCTATTAATATATTTGTAAAACGGTTAATCATGTTGATGCTGATATATTACACTCTTATATACTATTGGTAAACTGTTATAGTATTTGGGAACATGGGTTATTTTATATCCTTTATCTTCTTTCTTTCTGGGGCAACCGCTTTGGTTTATGAAATACTTTGGGCAAGACAATTAGGGCTTTTGTTTGGAACCTCAGTCTATGCGACAACCACGGTTTTAGCCGTATTTTTTTCAGGACTGGCAACGGGGAGCTTCATATTTGGAAAGCTAGTCGATCGAACGGATAAACCGTTAAGACTTTATGGAATAATTGAACTGCTTATTGGAATTTTTGCCTTGACTGCTCCAGCACTTTTTAAATTAGTGGAAAACTTTCAAGGGTCGATGGGTTTTGACCTCAACTTTCAGGCAATGAGTTTGATAAGGTTTATGTTTTCATTTTTAATACTTATTATTCCTACCACCCTAATAGGCGGAACTCTTCCTGTAATTATCAAGTATTTTAGTAAAGCAAAATCGTTTGGGAAAGAAACTTCAAGACTATATGGACTCAACACCCTAGGAGCTGTAATGGGAACCACTCTTGCAGGTTTTTTTCTAATGCCTCAGTTTGGAATTAAACAAACAAATACTATTACAGCTTTTACCAATATAACAATTGGAATATTAGTTATTTTCTTTGTAGGCGGTATTAAAGTAAAAATTAAAGAAAAAACTCAAGAACTAAAACAAAAGAACAGGCTTAATGGACAAATTAGACGAGTTTATTGGGCTCTTTTCTTTTCAGGCCTATCAGCTATTGCCCTCGAAGTTTTGTGGACCAGAATGTTGATTTTGATAATTGGTGTTTCTACATATGCTTTTTCAATAGTCCTAATCACATTTCTGTTAGGAATTTCTTTGGGGAGTTTTCTTATTAAGAAAGTGATAGATAAAATAAATCCTCTAAAAACATTTATTAAACTAGAATTATTAAGGGGAGTTTCTGTGATACTTATAATACCCATTATTGGCAGGCTTCCTTTTTGGTATTTATCGCTGATTGATAATTTGGGATTGTCTTTTAATGTGGGACTAATAGTTTCTTTCGCAATAACAATATTAGTTTTGTTAGTCCCCACAGTATTAATGGGGATGACTTTTCCAGTTGCGGTTAAAGCTATTGGTAAGAAATATGGTGGTATGGGGGAGACCGTTGGGAGTGCATATTTTACTAATACATTGGGGGGAGTAGTGGGGTCACTCCTCGCGGGCTTTGTTTTAACGCCTCTTATAGGGGTGCAAAAAAGCATGCTTGTTATTGCTGGAATTTATTTTGGGGTTTCGTTTATCTTAAGTAAGTTCGATGGCAATGTTGGAACAATATCGATGGCGATTTTATTTATAGGTTTTCTTCTTCCAAACTGGAACGAAAAAATACTGAGCTCTGGGCTTTATGATAATGTGGAATTTTTCGTTGATTTACCCACAAGCGATTTTGAAGAATATTTTGAGCAGAGGGAACTTATCTTTTACAAAGAGGGGGTAATGTCTTTGGTCGGTGTTGGAAAGGAACCTAATCAGTTAACACTTTTGGTTAATGGCAAGTCACAGTCAAGCAGTAATTACGATACGGAAACACAGCTAATGCTTGGACATTTACCAATGCTTTCTCACGAGAATCCAAAAAAAGCATTAGTAATTGGATTGGGGACTGGAATGACGCTTGGAGCCGTTGAACAATACGATGGACTCCGAGAGGTTGTTGTTGTAGAGATTGAACCGGAGGTTGTTGAAGCAGCAGGATACTTTAAGGCGGTGAACAACAATTCTCTTGAGGACAAAAGATTAAAAGTTGTCACCGATGACGGTAGAAATTATTTACTTACAACAGACAATAAATTTGATGTAATTTCATCTCAGCCTTCAAATCTTTGGATAAAAGGTATGGGAAACTTATATACATTGGAATTTTTTGAGTTAGCAAAAAAACATTTAACCGAAAACGGAGTGATGGTTCAGTGGATACAGTTAAATACTTTGGACAGTAAAGATTTAAAAAGTTTGGTTGCAAGTTTCCATGAAGTGTTTGGAGAAATATCAGTTTGGGAAACAGATGGTTCATTGTATTTAATTGGCGGCAATAATGACGTACAAAAAATCGTTGAAGAAAGGTTTGATTTGGCTTCAAAAGAAATAAAAGTAAAACAAAGCCTTTTGCGAATGAATATAAATTCAAAAGAGAAATTTATGAAACATTTTGTGGCAAGCGGGGAAAAGATAAGCTTGTGGGTTGAGGGAGCAATGCTTCACACAGATGATAGGCCTTTTTTGGAGTTTAATACACCACGAAGCTATTATGATCACGAAAAAAACATAGAAGAAAATACAAGAATAATAGATGCTTTAAAGGAAAAATGAATATAGATGTCTGTTACTGACAAGTCTGGTTGCTAGCTGAAACTGAACTACAATAGCTGCCTGATGAATCGAACCAGCAGCGATCGCCATCGGATGTGCAGTTGGTTTTTTGTGCAGACGTGCCAGTGCAAATGCAACCATAAACCCCGCAGCCATTATTTATACCATTGCAGTAATTAGCAAAGCTAGTGCTTCCACATCTTTTGTCATACATGGCTCCAATACATCTACCTGAAGAAATATTTCCGCAGTTGCCGCAACCATAATTATTTACGGTGCCACAGTAGGTTTCTGATGAATTACAGTTATAGTCATAACTGCCATCACCTCGATTACTGCCTAAACAAGTAGCAGAGCCTGGATAGGCGAGTTCCGCATTTGTAGTGCTCGGGTTAGCGTCATAGCAGTCAGTGCTATTTGTGACATATCCTCCTGGTGGAGAACAAGCCGAGTTAGTTACACCAGAATTGCCGTAGGTGTCACCATCAAGATCTTGGTAATAAGTTGTCTCACCAGAGGTTCCTCCATCTGCATCATCACAATCTAGGCTGGTAACAGAAGTTAAGGTATTTCTCCTTTTGCCATTTGTTGGGGCTGATGTTTGTACATAAGCTTCCAGGTCAGCTGGATATCCGTCATCATCTTGATCAATAAACCAAATTGGCATACCAATCTGGATTACGGCTCCACTTGAAATGGCTACTGATCCACCCGTCAAAGACAGGCTTCCAAGCGCAATTGTTTGATTACTGTTTATAAGCAATATGCCGCTTTGGACCGTCAAAATGGCTGTATTGGTATCTGTGCCCGAATCGACTCCGTCCACCAATCTGGCCCCATCATTAGCGTCGGTAATACCAGTAAACGAGCAGTCAGTAGTAATGATATGGTTTCCTGATAATGGGCGACTATCACAATTGGCGTAAGAAGTGCCAGAAAAGACAACAAGGCAAATTAGAAGCGTTAGTAAACTTGTAATGTATTTAGTTATTTTTATCATTGTCGAAAAACCATTGAGCCGTCAAAAACTTCACCATCACTTTCAAGATTAAACTTAAGAGAATATGTTTGATTATAAGTGTCTGTTATTTTCCAACTACCTTTCCAGGTGCCGTTTGTGTCCGTGCCTTTCACTAATTCAAGGTTGTGTTCGATTGATTCGTTGTCGGTGTTCACTGTTATTTTAGCAATACTTACTGGTTTATCGTGGACAATGATAACTTCCAGAGTTTGAGAAAATAGTTTGTTTGGATCAAGTGGATTGATCGTAACTTTGGTTGGTTTTGGTCCAGTTACATTTTCGCCGTGACTAAAATTATAAACCTGTTTTCCAGTTGGTAGAGGCTTAGGGGGCGCAGTGGCTGCAGGTACATTAACTTGTTTCTTTTGAAAAATCTTTTCGAACAAAGTAATTGGTCTTTCAGAATCTCCATTTTCAGAACTATCGCTAGGCATGATAATGACTAAAAGAATACTTGCCAGTACGAGAACAATAAAAAGGGGAATTAAAAGAGGTTTGTTCCTCTTAAGTGCTACTTTTTTTTTGCTTTTTGCACTCATATGGACAGCTTGTCTTCTAGTTTAACAAATGGTTATGGTTGGCTGTCAATATCAACTATCCACCAGTTAAAGTTAACAGGCTCAGATAAAGCTTCATTAAACCCAGCGACAAAATACGGAATACACTCATCAACCGATTCACTACAACTCTGTTTTTCTTTGACATACAATACTTTATTTTGAGTCGAGGAGAGGGGAGTCAAATAAATTAAAGACTGGTCGGTTACTTTACTGTTGTAAATAGTAATCTCATTAGTGAGCTCTGGAACAATGGCAACTCCTGCTGAAGCATTAGTTTGGACTTCAGAAGTATTACTGGTATCAGAAGGATTAAGGGAATTGGCCGCAATAATCAGTTTGTCAGTAGCTACTTGAGAGAAGCTAGCTTCACCATCTGAATTTACCTGTGCTACGGAGTTGTTTTCGCTGTTTTGAATATTTAATATATTTGTGCTTGTATCGCTTGATTTTAGAGTTAAACCGGAAGACTTTACTTCACCAGCAACAGTTAAATCACCCATTATTTGCATGTTGCCCAAGGTATCAATCTTTACCAGTCCCGCCATTATTTCAAGTGGAGCAAGAGCCAGTGATTGGATATGCAAAGGTGCCGTAATAGTGTTTAAGGTTGTTGTTACAATTCCTTCAGAGGCCTTGGAATCGATGACAAAATCATTTCCTAGAGAGATTGATTCATATACTGATAAATTGTCGATACTAGCTTGACCGGTAACAAATAGGCTCTTTACAGCCAGGTCGGAGAACTTAGCTTCATTCGTGGCCTCTTGCGTGTTCCAATTATTGGCCTCCAGTAATAGTTGTTGATCAGCTTCTACTGATTTTAGGATGTTTTCAATTTCTTCTAAAGTTGTGGTTTGACTATCAATGGTTGGAGAGATTATTTCATTTGCGAAAAGAGTGTTAAAAGTTGCGTCTCCCTCTTCATCAATACTTGCCACTTCTTCTCCCTCAACGTTTTGAATGGCAAGTTTGCCTCCCGCGTTTTCTTCACTTCCAACCTGAATTATGATGTTGCCAGAGTCAGCAAGGGGAGAGATAAGGGAAGTTTTGACCTCTTCAATTTCTGCCATCGGTGAGACAAGCCCATTATTAATTAATAAAGTATCGACAGTTGCTTGGAAAGCAAGTAAATTATCAGTGGCTATTTCTTGAGTTTCAATAGCACCTGCTTTGATATTGGCTGCTATAAACTCTGAAGCACTCAGAATGTTTTGGATAATCTTGCCTGCACCATCGACTAGATTGTAGTAACTAATGCGATCAAAGAATGGGGGATTATTCTCCTCATTATTGGATAAAACAACCATAGGTTCGGATAATTCATTATCTACATTTCCATTTTCATTAATAGTTAGCGGACCGTCTTCCAGTATAAAACCAATAGAATTTTCATTATCGTTGTAGTTGGTCCAAAGATCAGCATCAAACCTCGGTGCAGTTAATCGGTACGAGATTCTATTGGGAGATGAAGAGTAAATCGACAGGGTGTGATTTTTTGAGTCTACTGTATACCAAGTTTTAGAATTTCCCTCACTAGACAAGAGAACAATTAAGTTTTCAATGTTGGTTGATAGATCCGTTGTCTTTGAGAAAAGCCATAGATCAGAGCCTTTCTCAGCTAATTTAAAATCAATTGTTTTTTTGTAGCCAATTCCGGGGATATATTTTGCAGGCAAGACTGTTCCAGTAATTTCTTCTTTGACCCCAATCATTCCAGCCATATAGGTGGCATATCTGACCCCATCAACGTTATAAACAGGATCAACGGTGCCAACATCAACTTTTCCTGATCCACCCCCAACTGTAAGATCTGTTCCAGAGCCATCACCAAAAACAAGATCACCATCATTTTCAATTGTGAATTTTGCTGTTCCTGATGCAGAGGCAGTGAATAAATCACCGTCATGTTGCTGATCAACCATTAAAGCGGCTTTTCCAAGGTTAGCTGTATTGTCAATTAGCCACGAAGAACCAGATAGGACGTTTTCATCGGTTGTGGGGGTGTCGGTGAATGAAATAGTGGTTGTACCCGATAGATTGGCAATAATGGCGCCGTCAAGGTAAAGTACCCCGTCCAGCTCAAGATGATTGCTTATGAGTGCGTCTCCTGTTGAAAGAGTGTGTGTTTCAGAAGCAGAACCAAGGTGAAAGTTGGTGGTTGGATTGGCGTTTCCAATTCCTACTTGACCGCCTGCATCAACCATTAAAGCTTCAACTGCACCTGCCCTTACCCTTAAAGGAAGGACTGTAGCTGAAGCACCCGTTTGAATATTTAATAGAGAACCTGTCCCGTTTGCAGAAGCATCTGTCGTCAATGAAAACAGATCATTAGTGCTTGTTCCTGTTGCCCAATTAAAATCAGTTGTGTAGGTGGTCATTGAAAGGGAAAGATTATCACCTGGATCAATCAGATCATTCCAAACAGAACTGCCACCACCCCCACCATCAAGTTGTTCCCAAGTGTTTCCTGAGTGACAGACTGAGATGGTGTCATCAAAGGCATTGTAGTAAACATCTCCCTCAGCACAAGTAGCTGGATTGCCTGTATCTGTTTTTCCAGCCAAATTAAGGAATGGATATACACCCTGGTCTTTTATAGCAATAAGGGTATTTGTTCCATCAGTAAAGTTGAAATCTCCACCTGTGGCAGCTACGGTAAGATCACCATTAGAATCAACCTGAAAATCTGCATATACAGTACCATCTGTTTGAGTTAGTCTTAACTGTGGATCAGTGTCATCTAATACATCTAATTTTCTGTCTGGACCAGTGGTGTTAATACCGACGTTTCCACTTGCATCAACCATTAAAGCTTCAACTGCACCTGCCCTTACCCTTAAAGGAAGGACTGTGGCTGAAGCACCCGTTTGAATATTCAATAGAGAACCTGTCCCATCTGCTGAAGCATCAGTGGTGAGAGAAAAAAGATCATTCGTACTTGTTCCTGTTGCCCAATTAAAGTCGGTAGTGAAAGTGGACATTGCAAGAGATAGATTTGCATCAGGAGCTGTTAAATCATCCCAGGCCAAAGAACTAGCACTTCCACTTAAAGTGCCATATATAGTTCCGTCTACTTCCAAATCTCCCCCGATATAAAGGTCATTGTCTGTGGCAATTTCAGTTGTTTGTTCAGGACCCTCTCCGCTATTTGCAAAAGAATTGTATGCCACTCCTGTTAATCCTCCTACTTCCAGAGTAGAATCATCACCAAGTATTAAATCTGCGTTAACCCTCAAAGTTTGATCAGCAGGAGTAGCTGCCATTACACCATATAGAATGGAGTTTGTTAGTTCTGTGGCTATGTCTGCTCTTGTTTGATTGTCTATTATTAGTAGATTGGAAAGTGTAGTCTGTTTATCACCAGCTAAATGACCAAGAAATATATTAGAAGCCCCAGATGTTAAGGCCAAACCTGCCTCTTTCCCTATTAGTACATTACTACTCCCCGTCGTTATGGCTTTTGCGGATTGAAAACCAACAAAAACATTATCATCATGACTGTTTGAAGCAACTCCCAACCCTGCTGTACTCCCTATATAAACATTCCTATTACCTGTTACATTATTTTTTCCTGTATTTGGTCCGAAGCCCATATTGTCTTCACCAATCGTAATCTCCTGTAAACTTGATGTACCAATAGCCATGTTTACATTAGAAGCTATAGAATTTTGTAAAGCTTGGACCCCAATAGCAATATGGCTATTGGTTGTTTCATTCAAATTTAAAGCAAGAGTACCTATTGCAATATTATTTGCTCCAGAAGTAATTGACTGTCCAGCCCTTCTGCCAATAGCAATATTGCTAGCTCCTGAGGCCGATGAATTTCCTGCGTTTTCACCTGCAAAAAAGTTAGATGCAACAGTATCCCCATCACTAAACAATATCCCTCTTTCATCTACACCACTTAATACATTATTTGAACTATTTTGTATCTCTAATATATTAGCTGCCTGTGCAGCGTTGGCTTGGACTATGAGTTGTTCGTTGTCTACTGTGCCTGTGACATGGAGTCTCGCTCCTGGCGTTTCTGTTCCTATACCAATATCCCCATTATTAAAAATAACTTGCACACCACTACCAGAACTATTGAATTTATGAATGCCTGCCCCTAATGTATACTGGCCTGCTGCTGTGCCACCACTTCCACCAGGACGAATAAACATTGTTTCTGCATTTCGTGTGGAAATAACAGTATCAAATGCTATTCTTCCGACAACCTCCAATGTTTGACTTGGAGTAGCCGTCCCTATCCCCACCCTGTTATTTGCTGCATCAACTACCAGGGTATTTGTATCAACTGTTAAGTTGCCGGAGTTGTCAATGAAGAAAGGTGCTGTGGAGTCTGTTCCTCCTATAGCCAAGTCATCTGTAATGGTGGTTGGATAGAGTACTCCTGAGGCTTGTGACCATGGCGAAGATCCGCCTGTGGCTAAAGAGTCCCAGCTTGTTCCATCATATACATACATCATGCTATCTGCAGTGTTAAAAATTAGTGATCCTGAACCAATTGCGTCAGGATTGCTCGTGTATCGACCTAGTTGAAGTTGGTGATCGAAAATAGCACTTCCTTCGTCGACAAAAAGGGCTGCAGCTTCAGGAGCACCTTCATAGCGCTTTAGGGTCAGAGTAGAGTAGGAAGAATTGGCTTTATGTCTTTCGTCAAGAGAGAGAGTTAAAAGATCGCTTAAAGCCCTCTCATTCTTGGTTATAGTGGCCGTATCTCCAGCCGCTTGGACAATTGAAAAATTACCTTCGGTTTGTGAGTAATTGGTAATATTTGAAAGAGCACCCAGTGAATCGAGGCGTAAAACGCTTCCAGTTGATAAGTTGCCCGACATGTTGGTATTACCCAGGGCATCAATTGAAAAACGGGTGGTTGGGGTCGAGCCTCCCTGAAAATTGATAAAATCATATCCTGTGGCATTGTTTCGCACTTGAGCATCAATTAGAGAACCAGCAGTCAAGTTAGGTGCTTTTAGCTGGAAATTACTTTTGTTACCCCCAAACATAAAGATGATATCTCCTGAAGCATCTGGAGCCACTTCAATGTCGCCACTCGAGCCAAATGGGGTAGAGATAGTTATGGCTTGCCCTGAAACCAATAAATTGCCATTGGGCGCACTTACGGCTGGGGCTTCTGATGCCAACACAAGAGAACCATTATTATCCAAAACAGGGACAGTGTTAGCAGTTGCCTGAATTTCTGGATAATATCCTTGTAAATTAGCCGCTTGATTGGCAGTTGATACGGGAATGATTAATTCTTCACCATTATCTGTTGTTGTCGATAAAAAGAGTTTTTCGTTTTGAAAAAACAGATCAGTTGGGATTTCATCAAGTCTGGCGGTAAAACCACCTGTCTCATTGGGGGAGAGAGTTAGCGCGGAGGATTGCCAAAGTGGTGTGGCGCTTTCTTTTGAGTTAAGTAATTCAAAATTAACACTCTGAGTTTCTGTGGCACCATCATTTAATTCAAAATTAGCCACAATGGTCCAATTAGATCCACTTTCTTGTTGAATAACAGCCTCAGGTGAAGGAGTTTGAGATAATGTGATATCTTCTGATGCAGGCGATAATTTGAAGGGGATTGGCAGTTTTAGCTTTGAAATCAATAAAAATATTAAAGCCACGATCAAAAAGGCGCCGCCAACTCGAAATAAATTCTTGGAGCTTACTAGCTTCTTTGACGAAGCAGCCTGTGTTGAGGCTGATTTACTGAGGATTGAGCCTGTGTTTATAGCTGGATTATTCTCAATATGTCCTTCTTTTTCTGCCCATTTAAAGAACTTTTTCAAAGAACTTTTCTTTCTTTTAACCGTGGCAGGACTTCCTTGTTGATTCATCTCCTGTTCATAGGTTTGCAAGAGCTTTGGGGGAATATTTGGTTGAGTAGGCATTTAATTTGAAATTGGGTAGTCTGGATGATTTTCAAGCCAAGCGATAAATTGCCTGACGTCAGATAAATAATTCTTCAGGGTATTCTTTGACACCTTTTCGTTAATTAGGTGTTTTTCAAAATCATCAACTAGGCCAATAAAAGATGACTCTGTGTTAACAGCTTTTGAGTCTAAGTTTTTAACATGTTTCATGAAGTCAATGTGTAACAAGCCTTCACTAAATAGAAATAACGAAAAATGACGCAATGTGGAGAGCCGTCTGTTGGACGTTATTCTGGGCGAAGATGAAACCAGATATTTCTTGTATGTTTTACCAGTGCGCTTTTCAATTAGGGGAAGAATGTCTGCTAACTCCTCTGGCATTAATCCGTGAGATTTAGCCCACTTAAACATCCAGGAAGAAAAGTGGGTTAAGTCAGACAAATAGTTCTTTAGGGAAGAACGAGACACCCCGTTAGTGGTTAAGTGTTCAATATACAGTGTTTTTATGTCTAAAACGATATTCATTATATTGAGGCTAAATTATATAAATTACACCCGTTATACTATACTTAAAGTTGAAAACTCACTTGTCAAGAGGCTAATTAACGCAATAAGTACCTAATTCATACGCATATTTTCACCGTAATCAATAACTTATTTACCGCATGGTGTTTACTGACGTTACTGTATCAATCAGATATATTAGAGTAGCCGATAGCTTTTGATATACTGAAATTAATAGAAAAGAAGTGTGCTTGACACATAGTTTGCGGTAATGTGCGGAAATAAGATAGTAAATGAATACGTGCGGAAATAGGTTTGTTTTAGATTTGAAAACCTCAAAACGAGTCATATGTACAAGAATTGGCCAAAATAGCAAACGAATTTTGGGAGTGATAGAAATGAATAGAGAGGTTTTATGCCTATTAATAGGGATATTGACTTAAATGCTCGATTTCGATCACAAATTATGGAGTAGTTTATTGTGACTAATGGTATGTAATGAGCACTTTGATCAAATTATTCAGGCTTCAAATTATGAATATGTTTGAGCCATTAAGACATATTATTTGTTCAAGATCCTCAAGATTTTGCATACATGTACCCTTGCCTAATTTAGTTTTCACTGCTGTTTACTGCGTTTATTTCGAATAATCGTAATATTACGAAATATCATGGTATACTGAATAGTAATGAAAATAAAGATGAAAAGTAACCTTCTCCTAAGCAACTAGCTTTGCGGGAAGACATATGTTTAAATGTCCCCGCAAGGGGATTTTTTTATTGTCGAATTTATTCTAAACTAATGTAATGAAAAAATACGAACACCAGAAAGTTGAGGCAAAATGGAGAAAGAAGTGGGAAGAAAGTGGAATTTATTGTCCTGATATTAATGAGAAGAAGGATCGTTTTTATAATCTTTGGATGTTCCCGTATCCTTCTGGAGAAGGTCTTCATGCTGGGCACGCTTTTGCTTCAACAGGAAGCGATGTTTTTGGAAGATATATGAGAATGAATGGCAAGAGGGTATTTCAGCCCATTGGCTATGATTCATTTGGAATTCACTCTGAAAATTATGCAATTCAAACAGGGGAACACCCAAAAAAGATGCTTTCTCGCACAACAAAAAAATATGAGAGCCAACTTAAATCATTGGGGCATGGCTATGATTGGACAAAGACAGTAACCACTTCTGACCCTGATTATTATAAGTGGACACAATGGTTATTTATACAACTTTTCAAGGCCGGATTAGCCTACAGGGAGAAGGCGAATGTAAATTGGTGTCCAAGCTGCAAAACGGTCTTAGCCGATGAGCAGGTGATTGATGAACTGTGTGAGCGTTGTGAGACAAAGGTAAAACTTAAAAAACTTGAACAATGGTTTTTCAAAATTACCGATTATGCAGATAAACTACTCGAGAACCTAGAAAAAATTGATTGGTCTCCAAGAGTGAGCCTAGCTCAAAAGAATTGGATAGGGAAGAAGGAAGGGATAGAGATTAAGTACGAAGTTGTTGATAGTAAGTTGTACATTTCTTGCTTTACCACAACACCTGTAAATTTTGGTGCAACCTTTATTGTTGTTGCTCCTGAATACGCCAAAGAAAAACTTCTAAAAAGTATTCCGGAGGGCGCTAAGAAAGGTGTGTCAAAATATATCAAAGACTCTCTTAACAAGTCAAAACAACGAAGACTTGAGAAAAAAGATAATAAATCAGGTGTGTTTACAGGATTGTATGTACTAAATCATGTAACAAATAAAAAAATACCTGTATGGATTTCTGATTTTGTATTAATGGACGTTGGAACGGGAGCTGTACAGGGTTGTCCAGGGCATGATCATCGTGATTTTGAGTTTGCAATGAAATACAAAATTCCCATTCCTCGAGTGGTTGTTGGCCTAGACGGTGATGATTCAAAAATAGACTCAATAGATAAAGTTATTGTCTCAGGAACGTCTGGTAAAATGATCAATTCGGATTTTCTTAATGGGATGGACTTTACCGAAGCCATGAAGGCGACAATGGATCATTTCGAAAAGAAGGGTTGGGGCAAACGTGTTACCTCATATCACCTTCGAGACTGGTTAATTTCAAGGCAGAGATATTGGGGAGCACCGATCCCTATGATTGAGTGTAATAAGTGTGGCTGGCAGCCTGTAGCAGAAGAAGATTTGCCAGTAATGTTGCCTAACATTAAAGACTATAAACCTGAAGGAACCGGAAAAGGGCCTTTAGCTAATCACCCAGACTTTTTTGAAACTACCTGTCCAAAGTGTAAAGGTGAGGCTAAAAGAGAGACTGATGTGATGGATACCTTTGTCGATTCAAGTTGGTATTATTTGAGATACCCTTCGGTTGATTCAGAAACAGCTAATAAGAAACCTTTCGATACCGAAATCACAAAAGATTGGCTTCCGGTTGACCTTTACTTTGGTGGAGCCGAACACTCAGTTCTTCACTTAATGTACTCAAGATTTATAACAATGGCCTTAAAAGACAAAGGATTTGTTGGTTTTGAAGAGCCTTTTCCTAAGTTTTTTGCGCACGGATTGATGATTAAAGATGGTGCCAAGATGAGCAAAAGCAAGGGGAACGTGGTCAATCCTGATGAATACATAGAAAAACACGGAGCCGATACCCTTAGGTTGTACTTAGTGTTTATGGGTCCAATGGACGGTTACCCTGACTTTAGAGACACGGGGATTGAGGGAATGAGAAGATTCGTTGAAAGAGTTTGGAGCCTTTTTGAAAACATAAATACAAAAGATAAAATTGATAAGAAACTTAGTATCAAACTGCATCAAACTATAAAAAAGGTTACAGAAGATATAAAAGAATTCCGATACAACACAGCCATTGCTGCAATTATGGAGCTTGTAAACGAGATGAAAAAAGATACAAAACAAAGCCCTCAGGTCTTAAAGACATTAATTCAGTTACTGGCCCCATTCACACCTCACTTGTCAGAGGAAGCCTGGGAGAGGCTGAGTGGTAAAGGCTCGGTTCACTCCAGCGCCTGGCCAAAACATGATCTCAAACTAACCGTAGAAGACACAGTGGTGATACCAATCCAGATAAACGGTAAATTGAGATCAACCCTGTCTGTTAAGAGGGAAGATGCATCAAATGAGCAAAAGATGATCGAGCTTGCTAAAAAGGATCAAAAGATATCGAAGTGGATAGAAAATAAGAAAATAAGAAAAACTGTTTTTGTCTCTGGAAAACTAATTAATTTCGTTATCTAAGTTATTTAAACTTGCCAAATCTGTCAAAAAGAGAAAACAAGGAGATAGAGCGCGAATTTACCTCTCCAATAGAAGAGATACTTTTCAAATACCGTTTTCAATTTGTCTTTGTATTAATTGGCGTTATTTTGATCGGTTTGGGAGTGAGTATTTCTAATAAATCTGACACCAGTAAAATTGAAATAATTGAAACTTCTTTAGAAGATGACAACGCAGAAGGGTTGGTTGTTGAAGTTTCTGGTGCGGTTGAGAACTCCGGTGTTTATCAATTAAATGACAACGCGAGAATAGAAGACGCCATAATATTAGCAGGTGGGATATCGTCAGATGCAGACCGAAATTGGATGGAAAAAACTCTAAATAGAGCCGCCAAATTGGTCGATGGCCAAAAAATATATATCCCAAGGAAAGATGAGCAATCGGCAGCGTTATCTGCCAATAATTCAGTGGGGGTTCAAAGTGGATCATTGACCCAAGGGAGTAGTTTGAGTCAATTAATTAATATTAACAATGCCAGCCAAAACGAGTTAGAGTCGATGTGGGGAATTGGCCCTGTTACAGCCCAAAACATCATTGAACAACGTCCTTACTCAACAGTTGAAGAATTACTACAAAAGAAGATAATAAAGTCAAATGTATATGAACGAAACAAGGATTTGATATCTGTTTATTAATTGGCTACCAAATCGCTAACCATCGAAGTATTGTGTCTTCTTCAGAGGTTTTTTCGACTTCAATAGTGAAACCAGCATCAGTTAAGTTGGTAACTGAAAATGCGGTGATATAACTTGGTGTAATGACCACCGTTTCGGGGGCCAACTCCCAAGACTTTTCAATTACAACAATATTTTCTCCGGCTTCTAGAGTTGCTGCCCCTCTTATGTTCTCATTTCCTCGAATGACCCCCTCCTTTATTATTAAGTTTCCTTGGATATCAATCTCAATCGACTCTCCCTGTAAAAGAATTGAGCCAAGGGAAAGAGGTTGAAGAGAAAGAGGTCCAATTGAATTAATTGATCCATTAAGGTTATTGATAGACAATATGCCGACATCCAAAATGCCATTTACAACAGTGTCAGAAAGAGTGGACTTACCAAGAATTGTTAGAGTAGAGTAATCAGTTTCTGAATCAGAATCATCAGCTGTATCTTCTCCTAATATACTTTCCCCCTCCAAAAGAGTGATTCTTGCTTCAAGATCAGAGAACTTAAGATCGGCTTCAGAGCTTGCAGCTGAAAACTCTCCTGAGAGGTTCTGAGATAAGTACTCAGAGAGAGGCGATCCGTTAATCATGATCTCATCTGCCTCAATTCTGCCTGCCTTTAGATTAGCAATGGTAGCTTCAGAAAACACACCTGCAATTCCCTTAATTTCATCACCTGATTCGTTAAGTAATGAATAAATTGGATCAGTTTTTGTTATGTCGGAACTTGCGCTTAAATTACCCCCATCTTGAGCTAAAACAAATTCATCCGAATCCTCTCGATCTGGTGTTTCTTTAATAATTTGAACATTGCCAGTGCTTGAAAGAAGAGAATTGGGGCTATATAGTGATGTTCCCACCATCACCTTGATTGTTTCTTTACCTGATTCAGGTGTCCAGGATTCAAGGGCTCTACCAACAGTAATGCCACCTGTTTCAAGTTTTTCCGCCTGCCCCTCTATGTTTGATGCTCCGAGGAAATCACCAGCCTGTATTTCGGCACTCGTTGGAGCTATTTTGACTGGTATTCTTCCAGCAAGCGCCAGTAAACGCCTGTCATCTCCCGGAATACCAAGTTCCTTCCCGGCCTGAGTTGAAATAGCCCCCACTAATGCATTCTTATTTTCTTCTGTGGCCTTAGTTAATATTGGTACTCCAAACTCATCGAGCTCCCCAGTTGTTGAGACTAGATCACCCTCCATAATTGACTGGTCATCAACCGTATACCACTCAGCTAAGTCAGCTCCAAAGACGACCACATCAAGCTTTAGGTTTTGAGTATCGCCGGTATAGTTATATAGTCGGACCGTGTCTGAATCAGTTTGTTCTATTTTGTAGCCATCGCTCCATTCAACCTGAATGTTGTAAAGAGTGGGGAATTCTTGAGGCTTTGAACTATTCAATATCACTCTATATTGAATATATTCATTTGGCGTGCTAGTTATATTAGAACCTTCTGGAGTTCGCAGCAGTCTTTCTGCCTCAACATTATCAATATAAACATCGTAGTTTGTTGTAGGTAGAGTGACTCTTAAGTTTCTAACCCCATCTCTTTCATGATCTGGAATGTGACTGATATCCCAGTAGACCTTTTGCCAAGTGTTTGCAGTATCAATTTTGATCAAAGTTTCATGTTCATTAGAGTTTGTTTCACCAAATCCAAGTTTTACTACATTTCCTGAAGTGCTCACATATACCCAAGCAGTTATAAAGTCGTAGTTAGAAAGGTCGACGGAGGAGATTCTTGCTTCAGCATATGTGTTTGCATTTGCACCCGCGGTAAGTTTTGTCATGTTTGCTACGGTATTCTCATCTTCATCTTCAAAATAATTCACATCTCTTGCAACACCTCCGTCAGCCACAGTTAGTGTAGAGCTACTTGCAGTCCAATTGGTGTGTGTATCTGCACTCTCAAGGGTTGTGTAATTTGTGCCATCGGTAACAGGCCTCCATGCTTCCCAAGTATTATCTGTAGAGTTGCTGGATTTACCAGACCTTGTTTGAACTTGAACGATTCCGTAAGGAGTTTCATCAGCTCTCCAAGTAACATCTGTGTATTCAACGGCATCAGGTGTTGGTATTTCGTCACTTACTATTAAGGAATAATTAGCTTGAGGAACTTCCGCTTGTTGTGCAGAGGGATATGTTGTTCCACTAACGGTGTCTCCGTAATACATAGCAATTCTTCCAACTCCCCCAGTGCCCCCATCGTTGTAGTCATTTGCTGCTGTGCCTCCATAAGATCTTGTTCTGTAAGTTCCAGAGACGGTTGTAGAGCCTGTGTTTATTGTTTTAGCAACCAACTTTATTGAACCCCCAGCACCCCCTCCACTACCTCCTCCATTAGTATAGCCACTGATGACTCCGTCCCCACCGTCTGAGTTCAGTTCGCCCGAAACAGTAATGGAGTCTGCGGTAATGTAGATGATACCTCCACCGTCACCACCATCAGGGCCGGAGCCAGAGAAGTTATAACCACCTTCGCCACCACCAGAACCAAACATCAACTTGTCTAGGTTGGTATCTCCATAAGTACCGCCACCGCCACCGCCACCCCCGGCACCATAAGTAGCATCATAGCCCCCATCACCTCCTGCGCCACTGCTGTTGGTGCCTCCATTGCTACCGTTTTGAGCATAAGTGGTATTGGCTTTACCACCAGTACCGAAAGTACCATAACCACCACCAGCCCCTCCTCCTGGAAGGGAATAGGTATCCCCAGTAGTATCATATCCTCTACCACCTCCACCACCTCCGCCACCTAGAGAAACACTCCCGCTTTTACCAGGATATGAGGCATTGTTACCCCAAGCACCACCCCCACCTCCACCACCACAAAGTCCTGCAGTTGCAGTATCAGTGGAGTGTCTTCCACCGTCACCACCACCATCACCATTACAAAATGCTTCTCCACCATCGCCATAACCCCAAGAACCACCTCGGTATCCTTTACTTTCTGTATGAAGTAATCCGTTTACGGTGACTGCTCCCCGTGCTCTGAAAAACATCACCCCACCCCCACTACCATTAAAATCATCTGGGTAGAAATATTTGCCAGTATTTACAGTCACATTGTTATAATTGGGGACTCTTTGAAGCATAACGTTTTGAGCATCCCCGGTACTAATACCATTGTCATCGGTTGGCCCGCTCCCGTAGTATTTAGCTTTAGCGTTAGTAAAGGTTACGTAATCATTTTCTATATTTTCAACAATTAAGGTTTCATGGTTGCCAACATTCACAAATGCTGAAGATGTTCCTTGAAGGTTTATTAAAAGAACCTCATCTCCTATTTTCAGACAATTGCTAGAAGGGGCTTGTGTTAGTGTTGCTGTTCTACTGGTTAAGGCGGTAACATAGTAATAAGGAGCGTCACCACCATCAGAACAACTCCTACCCGAGATTAAATCGATAGTGTTAATGTTTGAATCGCTGCTTACCGTTATATCCCCGTCATCACCAGTTCCGGTGTTGTATATACTACTCATGGTGACTCCAGTTTCTTGTTTTGTGATTCTAACGCTCTTGTAATCATCGAGATCAATCTTTGTGATGTCTAACCGGGTGTCATTATCGTATTCATCTATCTCGTTTTGGTTAGAGAGACGGTCGTTGATGGCTTGAGAAGATCCATCATCGTATGTAATTCTCACTTCAGCTAGGGTGGGGGAGTTAAGAATGTTTGTAGTAGACAGAATAGCTCGGTACTGAATGTAGTTGTTTGTAGTACTTGTGATACTGGACCCTCCTGGGGTAGTCAGATAGCTTTCAGCCTTGATGTCATCTATGTAAAACACATTTCCATTTTCACTGGTAGTGAATCTAAGAAGATCTGCAGCGTTACACCCATCGGCTCCGGTACAGGAACTTGAGTCAAAGTTAGTTATATCCCAGTAATACTTTTGCCAAATATCTGCTTCTGCAATTGATATGGTTTGTTCTTCTTCGGTAGCAACAGTTTCTCCGATTCCAACCGTCATAACACCACCTGCGGTAGTAGATCTTGCCCAAAAAGTAATGTAGTCATAGCTTGTTAGATCCCAAGTAGTGGGGTTGGCATCATGTTCAGCATACCCATTTGCTGCGGTTGCAGTAACTTTAACCAAGTTTCCTGATGTAGCCTCATCCTCGTCTTCATAATAATTGATATTTCTCGTAACGTCTCCATCGGCCACGGTAGCATTAGTGCCATTCCATTCACCTTCTGTTACAGCAGTATGTAGTGTTAACGAAGTAGATGTAGGTTTCCAATCTTCCCAAGTATCATCTGTGGAGTTAGAAGTACTTCCACTTCTTGTTTGCATTTGAATCTCTCCATTAGTATCCAAGTCTTCAGTCCAAGCAATGTTTGTAAATGATGTGGCACCAGTTGTAGCAATTTCATTTGAGATCCACGCCTTGTATGGGTTGTATTCTTCACTTGCTGTATCTACAACATAGGTCGGATCTGTGATATTGGCGATGGAAGTTACGTAGTAGAGCGCAATTCTTCCATCACCTCCGGTACCACCATCGTATTGGTCATCACCAAAGGCACCTCCCGTGGCTGTAGTTCTAGTACTTCCTCCAACATTGATAGTATCTCCAACAATCTTGATAGATCCACCAGCTCCACCACCACTACCAGCACCAAGACTGTATCCACTGGCTGCACCATCCGCTCCATTAGCTGTAAGGTATCCTGTAACAGTAATGTCATCCGCTGCAATGTATACAATACCTCCACCGTCACCACCATCAGGACCCGAACCAGGATAGTCATAACCACCTTCACCACCACCAGAGCCAAACATAAGATCAGTTAGGTTATCGTCTCCATAAGTACCTCCGCCACCAGCTCCACCACCCATACCATATGTGACATCATAATAACCGTCTCCACCGTCACCGCTGGTATTAGTACCTCCATTGGTACCATTGTAGGCGCCTCCTTGCCAGGCTTTACCACCAGTGCCGAAAGTACCATAACCACCACCGGCGCCTCCTCCTGGAAGAGAAGCACCGTCACCGCTAGTATCATATCCTCTACCACCGCCACCACCCGCACCACCCAGAGAGGCACTGCCGATCTTACCAGGATATGAGGCATTGTTACCCCACCCACCGCCACCGCCACCGCCACCACAGAGTCCCGCAGTTGCACTATCAGAGTTGTATTGGCCACCGTCACCACCACCATCACCATTACAAAATGCTTCTCCACCATCGCCTACACCTGCAGCTCCTCCCCGATACCCCTTGGCATAAGCATGTATCCTTCCGGTTCCGTTAATGGTAACTGCTCCCGTGGCTCTAAAGAACAATACGCCGTCCTTTGAACCGGCAAAGTCGGAAGGATAAAAGTCATATCCAGAGTCAACAGTGACTGAAGTATAGTTAGGTACTCGTTGTAATATGACATTTTGTGCGTCTCCAGTACTAATTCCAGCGTCATCAGATGCTCCGCTACCATAGTAATTATCTTTAGCAGTTGTGAATGTAACCACAGCTCCAGAGATACCTTGTACCCTTAATGTTTCCCAGTTACCAACGTTAGTGTAAGCAGAAGATGTTCCTTGCAAGTTGATTAGAAGAACTTCGTCTCCCACGGAAAGGCAGGTAGTGTCTGGTGAGGAAGTTAATGTGGCTGTGGTTGAAGTTAACGAAGATACCTGGTAGTTAACAGCATCACCCTCTTGAGCAGTGGTTAGACAAGCAGCTGCTCTTCCACTGATTAGTGGAGTTGCGTTAATGTCAGTGTTTGCATTAACTGTAATGGCTCCATCAGCACCCGTGCCAGTGTCATATAGAACGTAGGCAAGTTTTTCAGGATCAATTCTTCTGGCGGTTTGGTTTTTGATTGTTTCATTTGGATCAACAATGCTATTCGCATCAATGGTTGTTGTGCCATCAGGATTAGTTAAATTAATTCCAACAACGGATAGGGTAGGGGCATTCAAGGCATTAGTCGTAGAAAGAATGGCGCGGTATTGGATGTAATTGGCTGCGGTTGAGGTTATTGTTGAGCCCCCAGGTGTTGTTAAATAACTGTCAGCAGTCATACTATCGATGTATACGACAACCCCACTAGTATTTACAGTGACCCGTAGTTTAGTTACAGCATCACAGTTATCAGATCCAGTACAGGAGCTACTAGTAAAATCAGTTATATCCCAGAATATTTTCTGCCATGAATCAGCTTGGTTGATGTAAAAGTCTTGTGTTTCTTCTGTAGCAGCACTTTCTCCCAAACCAACGGTGAGTATTTCTCCTGCAGCAGAGCTTCTCACCCAAAGAGCTATATAATCTCTGCCTGAAACATCAGTACTTGAAATTGTTGCTTCAGCATAACCGTTATCGGAAGTAGCGGTAATTTTTGTTAAATTGCCGCTGTTACTTTCATCCTCATCTTCAAAGAAGTCTACGTTTCTAGCAACGTCTCCTTCAGAAACGGTTGCGTTTGTACCAGACCAATCAGTATGTGTATTTGCTGTTTGTAAAGAAGTGGATGAGGTTGTAGGTTTCCAAGCTTCCCAGCTTCCGTCAGTTGAATCGGCAGTAGCCCCACTTCTTGTTTGAATTTGAATTTCTCCGTTAGTATCTAAATCTTCAGTCCAAGAAATATTGTTAAATGCAGTAGTTCCTGGAGTATGAACCTCTTCACCCACATATATTGCGTAAGGATTGTACTCTAAGGTTATGGAAGTGTAGACAGGATCAGTAGTATTGCTTAGTGAGGCCCCGTACCCGATCGCTATTCGACCATCTCCTCCGTCACCTCCATCGTAGTCATCAGCACCACCCACACCTCCTGTGGCTGTAGTTCTAGTGCTTCCTCCCACATTGATAGTATCTCCAACAATTTTGATAGATCCACCAGCTCCACCACCACTACCACCACCATAGGTGTATCCACTATCCGCGCCATTCGCTCCATTAGCTGTAAGGTATCCTGTAACAGTAATGTCATCCGCTGCAATGTATACGATGCCTCCACCATCACCACCATCAGGACCGGAACCAGGATAGTCATAACCACCCTCACCACCACCAGAACCAAACATAAGGTCAGTTAGGTTTTCGTCTCCATAAGTACCTCCACCACCACCACCACCACTTGCACCATAAGTAGCATCATAACCTCCAGCACCTCCTGCACCACTGGTGTTGGTACCTCCAGCGGTACCCGGTGTAGCAAGTCCGTGGGTTTTACCACCAGTACCGAAAGTACCATAACCAGCACCACCACCACCACCTGCAAGAGAAGCTGCGTCACCGCTAGTATCATACGCTCTACCGCCTGCACCACCACCACCACCCAGAGAAGCACTCCCGCTTTTACCAGGCTGAGAGGAGTTGTTACCATATGCACCACCACCGCCTCCACCGCCACAGAGTCCTGCAGTTGCACTATCAGAGTTGTATTGACCACCGTCACCACCACCATCACCATTACAAAATGCTTCTCCACCATCGCCTCCTACACCTGCAGCTCCACCCCGATACCCCTTGGCATTAGCATGTATCTTTCCGGTTCCGTTAATGGTAACTGCTCCCGTGGCTCTAAAGAACATTACCCCGCTCTTTGAACCGTTAAAGTCGGAAGGATAAAAGTTATCTCCAGAGTCAATAGTGACTGAAGTATAGTTAGGTACTCGTTGTAATATGACATTTTGTGCGTCTCCAGTACCCATGCCATTGTCATCCGAGACACCACTGCCGTAGAACTTAGTTTTTGCTGTTGTGAATGTAACTTCAGTTCCGGAGATTCCTTGTACTCTTAATGTTTCCCAGTTACCAACGTTAGTGTAAGCAGAAGATGTTCCCTGCAAGTTAATTAGAAGAACTTCGTCTCCTACAAGAAGACAAGTATCATCTGGTGAAGTTGTTAATGTGGCTGTAGTTGGAGTCAAAGAAGACACCTGGTAGTTAACGGCATCTCCATTCTCACCCGCTGTTAGACATGATGCGGATCTTCCGCTAATTAGGGCGGTTGTGTTGATGTCGGAGTTAGAACTGACTGTAATTGCTCCATCAGTACCATCTCCTAGGTTATTTTCTTCGTACTCCAGTGTTACTCTAGTTACTTTTTGCTGTTGGGTGAACTCAGGATTAAACTCGTTGTCTAAATTATGCTTAACTAACTTGGCTAGTCGTTCAGTAACCGCTGTCCAGAGGGAAGTAATGGAGTTATATACCCAGCCCGTGATTGATAGATCATTGGTGGTCTGGCCATGAGCTATTTCGACATAGCTTTGGTTCGATACAGATGCATCTGAAGCTGAGTATTGAGTCATGTCCATGGCAATTCGATGAAAGGCAGCATCTGAGCCATATACCATCAGATGATCAATGGTTGAGTCATAGTAAACATTTCCTTCACTTGTAGTTGTTACTGCTGCAGAAGAGATAGGATTGAAGAGAATCTCTCCTCCTGTTACAGTTACATCTCCAGCAATAATTGTGTTACCTGTTGTATCAACAGAAAATATTTCACTTGAACCATGGTTGTAGATAGATAGGGGATTAGCATTGTTGGGAGCTGAAACAGCATCGTTGTAACCTAAAGTCAGATCTCCTTCTACATCTATTCCTGCTCTTTGATATCCTCCTTCTCCAGTGGCCCACATCCACTCATTGGTTTCAGGTGCTGTGGGGTTAATAAGGACTGAGGCCTCAGTGTAGGTTGTATCAGCAGGATCATATGTAAAAAGAGCTTGACCAGTTATATCAAGAGTGGCATTAGTATTAATCGTTCCGACATAGAGATTGTTCCACCTTAGAGATGAAGATCCTAAGTCAGACCCCAAGTTAACTGTAGGATTAACAGCTCCTCCTGAACCAATTGAGAGGATGTCAGTTGCTGAATCATACAAGAAACCGGAATCAGAGGAGATAGTATCTGTATCTGTCCAGAACGTCACTTGTCCTGCAGTTCCAGCTCCTGCCACTCCTCCCACGCTTGTCCAAGTAGTGCCATTAAAGACTTGAAGAGTATCGTCATCAGTATCATATGCCAAGAAACCTTCACCAGTAGTCACAGCCGTTAATGATGTATATTGAGGTAGTTTGAGACCCTGTACTCCTGAATCATTATGAAGAATGGCTGATAGATCAAATAGAGTACCGTCTGAAAAATCAAGTACACCTGAAGTAAAAGAGTCTGAAGTGTCAGACCTCAGGAAACTGTCTCCAGCAATACCACCAATTGTCCCGACATCAAGGTCAGAGGCCGATTTCCAAGTGGGGACAGAGGTTCCTGCACTAGTTAAGACTTGATCAGCGCTGCCTGCTGCTGATATAGACAGACCCGTCGCAGTTGAATAAACAACTCCGCCAGCAGCTAAAGTCAAATCATCAAGATAATTTAATTCAGTAGCAGAAGATGTCACTGCCACCGAATTAATCTGAAAAGCACCTGTAACATCGAAAGCATCAGTGACATTGGCAGACGCTAAAGTTGCCACTCCGTCAACATTCAAGTCTCCAGCAAAATTACTCTCTACGGCAACATTAAAGTTATATGTATCAGCTCTTGAAACTAACCCCAGTATTTTCTCTGTAATAGTTTCTTTTTCAGAATATACATATGAAGCGATCCTGTCTTCAGGGATAATTTTCCCTAGAGCTGGATACTTAACAACAAGGCCATGAATGAGGGGTTGTGCTAGTTTGATGTATTGTGATACATGACCCTTCTTTAAAGGTCCAAACCTAGTGAAGACAAACAAAAGAAGCATGACTAGAGTCATAAATGATCCCGCTTTAATTATTTTCTTCTGAGCTGGAGGAAGCTGATCATACAGATTAGGAAATTCATCGATAAAGGGTGACTCAGAAAAAGTGGGTTTGTTATCCGAGGCTACTGATGTGGGGGAGTGAGAAATACTAATTTGCTTTCCTTTAAGATTACGAGCCTGTTCAATAGTTTCCTTTGTAAATCTTCTATGCCCGCCAGCCGTTCTTGAGGCTATAATTCGACCTTCGTTTTCCCACCTTCGAATGGTATCAATCGAAACTCCCAATATACTGGCTGCCTGCTTAACATTGAAGGGTCCTGATTCTTGCCTGTTAAAAAGGTGTTTTAGAAATTCAATATTGGCTTTTGTATAAATTCTTTTTCCACCCGCTGTTCTATTTGGAGTGAATTTACCTTTTTTTTCTAGCCTTCTTAAGGTGTCCGGAGAGACACTTAAAAGCTTGGCAGTTTTTGTAATACTAAGGGGTTTATTGGTGGGCAAGCTTTTTGACATTTAGTTTATTTAGTAAAGTTGTGCAATTTCTAGGTTCAAATCCATAGGTTTGTAGAAGAATTGCTTGTCTACTTTTATTAAGGCGTTTTGGGAAGTTTTTGTCAATCCTGTTTTGGTGTGATTTAGGATAATATTTTAGTAATGCGAGAGAAAATATTTTGGATAGCCTTGGTGTTGATTACTATAGCTCGATTAATAACCAATGTTTCAGAGTTTAACGAGAATGACCAGGTACGAATAAGCTCAAAAGTTACTTCTGAGCCATTACAGTATTCGTACAAGCAAGCTGTTTCTGTGCTTGGGCTTAGAGTATACCTGCCTATTTACCCTGAGATTCACTATGGAGATTACATTGTGGTTGAGGGAACGGTTATTGATGGTGAGTTAATTGACCCGAGGCTAATAGAACACAGTATAAGCCAAAATCCTTTATATAAGACTAGAAATAAACTGGTTGATTTTTACAACAAGAACCTTCCCGGCGATCACGCCGCCCTTGTATCAGGCATGGTATTGGGTTCAAAGGCAGGCCTTTCTAAAGGTTTCTGGGAGGCTCTAAAGGAGACTGGTACAGCTCATGTAGTTGTTGCTTCTGGCATGAATGTTAGCTTTGTTGCCTCGTTTTTAATTACCTTCTTGGTTCTTTTTATGGCTAGAAGAAAGGCGGTTGTCACGGCTCTTGCAGGTATCTGGGTTTATGCTATTTTGAGTGGGTTTGATGCACCAATCATTCGGGCAGCTGTCATGGGATCAATTGCCTTTTCCGCTCTTTGGCTAGGCAGGCTATATTCTGCTGGAAGAGCTTTAATATTGTCTGCCTTAATCATGTTAATTATAAAGCCGGAGTGGGGAAGTGATTTGGGATTTATTCTCTCTTTTGTCGCCACAGGCTCTTTGATGTTGTTTGAGCGTAAAGTAGACAGCCTGATACGTTTCGTTCCCAACATCATCAGGCAGGGTTTGTCAACTTCGCTAGCTGCCCAAATTGGGGTAGCGCCAATTCTTTATTATTATTTTGGACAGTTTAATTTATTGTCACCAATTATTAATGCATTAGTCCTTTGGGCTGTACCAATAATTACCATAATAGGTGGGATTGCCGGAATTGTTGGCCTAGTTATGCCATTTCTTGGTAGATTGATACTATTAGTATCATATCCACTGACTAGTTGGTTTATCTTTGTTGTAAATTATTTCTGATGAAAAAGTGGAATTACATACTTGGTTTCCTTGTATTAGTCTCTGTGGCCGTTTGGCAGTCAGCCTTGGCGGTAGACAATGAACTTCATATTGTAGCCTGTGATGTTGGGCAAGGAGATGCAACCTTAATTATATTTGAGAGTACTCAGATACTTATTGATGGAGGGCCAAATGACTCGGTTTTAGCCTGCCTAGCCAGGCATGTTCCGTATAGCGACCAAGAAATTGAGCTTGTGGTACTTACTCACCCAGATTCAGATCATTACAGGGGCTTGATAAAAGTTTTTGAAAACTATCAAGTTATAAACTATTTAGCTCCCAGCCTTGATTCTAGCAATCAAACATATCAAGCGCTAGAAAACATAGTAGGGGGTGGGGGTGCAAAGGTGTTCCTTCCAAAGGATGTTCAAGATATCAGATTCGGTTTGATACATTTAGATATCCTACACCCATTGGGTGGTCGAGAATTTAATGAAAAGATCGACAAAAACAATACATCTACTGTTATTAGGCTTGAATTTGGCGAATTTGAGGCTATATTTACAGGGGACGTGGGATCCTCAGTATTGGAAGATATCTCTCTCAATATCCAGCAAGATAATAGTCAATATGTTGAGTATATCAAAATACCTCACCATGGTTCTAAGAACAATTATACCGAAACAGCAATTAAAGCTCTTGAGCCTAGTATGGTTATTATCTCAGTAGGACCTGATAGTCAGTATGGTCATCCACACAAAGAGGTTATAGATTCTTTGAAAAATCTTGGAATTGATGTATTACGTACAGATGAAATGGGAGATGTTGAGATTGTTACAAATGGAGATTCTTATTGGATTGAAGATTAAGGAGTGTTTCGTTGCCCCTGGGAGATCTTTATGTAATGAATAATTCCATTACGATCTCCCAGAGGATAATGTAAAAACAACCAGCCATGGTGTGTTTACTTATAATTTCAATGTATATATGAGACCTGGGAGCAGCCAGGTTTATTTGAATCCAGAACGGACCCAATCAAAAAAAGTTAAAACAGTATCAAAGCCCTTCTCGACCAGAACCAGCACCATTTGGGTAGCCCAAATAGCTTGGGTTGCCGTAAGGCTTGCGTCTTGGATGACGGCCTTATTTGCTTCCTGGGCGATGAGAAAAAACCCAATTCCATTGACACCCACTGCTTGGAAAACAATCATAAATGCCCGAAAGGTGGCGCGTGAGCCCCTTCCTTCTGAGCCTTTTGCAGCCGTTGCGAAAAATCTAATAAACCAGGTTACAACATAGCCGCTTGTCACAATGGCAATACTGCCAGTTGTGCCTATTACGGAGTATATTGCTGTGAGATTGTCAGTGTCGATTTGGTCAAAGCCAAAAAGTCCTATGGCTCCGAGCATATAGACAAAGTAAACAGTTGGGATTGACAATAACTCAACTACAATTGGCCGAATCTTTGGTTTTAGCGTATAGACAATCAACGGGGCGATGTAGATTAGGAATGGAATAAAGAAAATCCAAGTTTCTTCAACGATTAGCCTTTCGTACACATGGTTTTCTTCGGCGGTCTTGTATTCCACCCAACATATGTCAAAAGCCTCGTAGGATGGCACTGGGTTATCCATATCTCCCACTACCAAGCAACTTGTGAGATAGCCAACCCAATAATTTTCGTCTTTGCCGTTTCCGGTGCCATTAACAGCTGCCTCAAATATATTTTTCCAACCCAATGAGTTGGCTGGACAGTCTGTGTCTGCAGATAGTGAATAGCCACTGATGCGGTTTATCACCCTGATGCAGTCTGACAATTCCGAATGTGCCGATACAGCCTTTGTGTCTGGAATATCGAATTGAGGGTTCTTTGAGCCTGCAGAAAATGCTCCTGCAACAAAGAGAACAAAAAGAATTCCTATTCCAAAGATTGTATTCCCGCTCATTCCTTGTCTAGCTCCAGAATGTTCTTCCGCTCGGGCTGCTGGTCTATTTCGTCGCATAGACAGGCCAATTGGTCCTGCAACGATCAGTAGTACCAAAGCAACATATGCTGGCCTAAGTATGTTTGCAGCCTTCTCGCCATCTCCGCCAGAGATTAATAGACTGCCTCCGTGTAGAGCCACCAAAAATACGGCGGCTATAAGTAATATAGTTCCACATTTTGGTTTCATGGTAAAAACCTCCAATGATTAATTTCCCCCTGCTCAGGGTTGAAATTTGTGGCTGGATTTTAAAGAACAATGAAATCTGCGATGATAGGGGAATATTATAACACGGGGAGTCCTATAATGTGAACATATTGGAGTAAAAGGAAATATGGGGTGTTTCAGTCCTCTGTAACGTAGCTAGTGCTACAGAGGACGGTGTAAATGTATACCTTGGTAATTATGGTTTGTTAAAAATAGGTGGGTCAGAATGCCTGAGTAATAGTGGCAATAACAACAAATAGAATAAAGGTGGTTTTTATAATTATCACTCGCCTTCAATCAATCTGTATGCGACGCCGTTATGGCATGGAATAATGGTTAGGGTATTCTTCCCGATAGTGATTGCAATACCACTGTTGCGAAGAACAATCGGTTCTTCTAGTTGAACCCCTTTATATTCGACAATCGCCTCTATTTGATTGCTTCCATAAATAAGTGGTGGTGTATTAACAACCACCTCAAGTGGCTCTAATTGATCTAATACAATTGTCCCGCGCTGCGTGTGATGATTCCAGAATTGATTATTTTCAAAACAAGTGTCTGGATATATAGCTTCTTGGGCAACTGTGTATTCCGGGGAATCCTCGGGAATCGAGGTCCCACACGCAATCAATAAAAATATCGCGCTTACAACTAATAATATTAGTAATAGTTTTTTCATCACTGTCTCCTTCGACATTATGATAAATTATTCCGGCGCTACCGGATTGTAAAATACAAAAATATATAAAACCAAACCAAGGTATTTTAAGGTTCTAGAACAAGGATTATATCATCAGTAGAAGGCTAATTCAATATTATAGGTTTATAAGTGTGTGGGTGAAACCTCAGACGCCTAATTGCCTATTGATAGGCGTCTGAGTATTTTATGCCGGGTTGAAAAGTTAGGACGGGGATAGCTGGGGCCCAAAAATCAATAATAAGATTAGGATGAAAATTGCCCACAAATAAAGGTTCCCAAAACCTATATGCTTTTTTTTCGGCTGGTCCTTTTTCTTGTTGGGTTTTCTTGAGTTTGTGAAATTCATTGGAACTCCTCTTTTGAAATCAGTTGGTTAATAAAGTCTTACTAAACAATTTGATTCCAAAAAAGTTATTCAACAGGCATTTAAAAGTACAAAAACCTCCAAATTGCAATTAATCTGGAATGTATAAATATAACACAGAAATCTAAATCTGACAATTATAGGACTTACTTTAAGGGTCCGGTCTTATGGGGATAAAGCAAAACACCCCTTTCTTATTTATTCATTCTTTATTATCATTTCTGGTTATGATTGCAGAGGTTGTTAAATTTAGTAGATTTTTGCCAACAAAAAAGAGCAGTCTCTATACATCAATAGATGCTACTCTTTTTGTCTTTCTTATTTATTAATTAATCCATTCCCCCTTAAGGCTGTTTTGCTGCTATGTCGTGATTAATTTCGTCTCCGTAACCGATCCGAACTCCCTTGAAGCCAACAGCTTTTCCGTTATACGAAAAACAGCCATTGTCCCCATTTGGATTGAAGTCGACTTCGGTCAAATCATCGGCTTTTCCAGTAATAATATTAATGTACCGGAAGGATGCCTTGCAACCATCTATGGTGATATTTGTGCGAGGCCTGAAACCTGTCTTAAATACAAATTTCACCACTCCCGTGTATTCGTCGTCGCTTTCAATGGGGCTAAGGAGTTTGATTACAAGAATCGGTGACCCTTCTGGCAATTTAGCAACGGTCATGTTCTCATGTTGACCATTTTGGTTTGCCAAAACCAGCTGCCCATATGTTTGCACCTTACCATTTCCACACGAGGTGCTAACAAGAGTAAGCAGTAAAACAAGCAATACAATAGGTATAGATTTTGCTTTCATCTTTACTTCTCCTCAAGAAGTGATAGTGGGGTTGATATCAAATAATATCAACAGAATTAATAAACGTATATTGGCATATCATTGACGCCGTTGTGAATGAGCCAGGGCTAATTATACCAAAAAAAGGCAAAATCTGCGGTACTTTGAGGAGTTACTTATCCTTTTTTAATAGTTTGACCTACTTTTTCAAGGACCTTTTGGGGGATTGTTTTTTGTTTAGGATTCAGTTGAGAATCTAGTTTACGCTCGATATAGCTGGTGTCAATATCTTTAAGCATTTCCTCCAGCTCTTTTTTACCTACGCTCACGCCTTGGGCCCTGAGAAGTTTTCGGAGCATAAAAAGTATCATGGTCAGCTCTTTTTCGGCATACAGTTCAACCTGTAACTGAAGCTCGTCCCTTAAGGTGCCAATTTGGTTTTCTCTGTTTTGAGAGATAAGAACAATGATAGCCAAGATAATTGCCTCAAGTGAAACAAATGTAATTAAAAGGACAAAGGGATAGGGATCAAAGACAGGAATTGAGGAAATACGGCCGGTATTGACAAGTAACCAGAATATAAAAAAGCCCAGATTGAGAACTAGAAAGGCAACGGTGCCAAAACTTTTTGTTAGCCAGTCGGCAAATTTTTGAGCGAAAGGACGCTTCTTGAGGGCTTTTGCTTCAAAGCTTCGAATTATTCTTCGAGACTTTTTGTGATGGTTTGACGACATATCTTATTTTAGCTCTCCAAAATATTGGTTGGCAATAGCATTTGTTTTGATTATACTTGGCAAAGCATGAAGTATTACGAAAAGACATTGAAGAACTCTCTTGGGGTGGTTGCTGTACCTCTACCTTCATTTGAATCGGCAACGGTTACAGTTTGGGTAAAAACGGGATCTAGAAATGAAAACGAAAAAATTTCTGGAGTGAGTCATTTTTTGGAGCATATGGCCTTTAAAGGGGGGAAGAAATATAAAAACGCCAAAGCAGTTTCAGAAGCCATCGATTCAATTGGTGGCGAGTTTAATGCAGGCACCTCAAAGGAGTGGACCAATTATTATGTTCGAGTGAGATCAGAGAGGCTTGAAAAAGCTTTTGATGTTCTCTCTGACATGCTCCTAGATCCAGTTCTTCGGCATAGTGATATTGAGCGTGAGAAGGGTGTAGTTGTGGAAGAAATTGGTATGTACGAAGACACACCAATGAGAAAGATATGGGATGTGTTCGAACAACTTATTTATAATGGGCACGATTTAGGTCGAGATATTAGTGGCACCAAAGAAACAGTTAAGGGCTTATCAAGAGAAGATATTAGTAAATATATAAACAGACATTATTATGCCAATAATATGTTGGTTACTGTGGCAGGAGGAGTTTCTGAAAAAAAGATATTCTCTTTAACTCAAAAATATTTTTCCAAACTCAAAAAGGGAGATGTTCAAAAAACAAACTTGTTTACTGATAATCAAGGAAAACCTCAAACAAAATCAATTCAAAAGAAAATTGAGCAAACCCATTTAATTCTTGGATTTTTAGGTGCAAGAAAAATTGGACACGAAGAGCGTTACATTGAAGGAGTTCTAAACACAATATTAGGAAAGGGGATGAGTTCCCGATTGGTTACCGAAGTACGCGAAAAAAGAGGCTTAGCCTACGCTGTTAAAAGTGACATCGATCCCGTTACAGATACTGGTTACTTTGCTGTTTACGCAGGAGTAGATCCCAAAAAAGCAAACGAGACCGTTAAAGTTATTCTTGATCAGTGCTATGGACTAGCAAGCAAAAAGTACAAAATTTCCCAAAAAGAACTTGATAAAGCCAAAGAGTTTTTAAAGGGACATTTTGCATTGGCTTTAGAAGATACAAGAAGCATTAGTAGTTTTATCGGTTATGAGAAATTGTTAATCGGCAAAACCCGTTTACCAAAAGAGGTTTATGATGGAGTCGATAGGGTGACCATGGATCAGGTTTATGATGCAGCCAAAAGGCTTTTTAATCCGAATAAATTAAACACTGCCTATATTGGCCCCAACAAAACATAAATGAAGGACCTAGAATTTCCAGTTATTGGTACAAAGACAAAGGGTCCAATAAAAGAATTCGATCTTAATAGCCCCTCAGGTAGAAGGAAATATTTTAAAGCTAAAGCGGGTGATGAGATTGCCATTATTAAGAAATACTTGCGCGATAAGACCTTCATAGCTTACTGGATAGGTAAGAAAAACTCAGGAAAGGGGACCTACTCGCGTCTATTTACTGAAGTTTTTGGTGAAGATAAAGTTGAGTTGGTATCAGTGGGTGATCTTATTCGGGAGGCTGATAATTGGAAAGTTTTTACAAAAACCAAGAAATATAAGTTACTAAAGAAGTATTATCGAGGGTATATTAGTTTTGAGGACGCGGTGGATGCTCATTTAGGTCGTTCAACAGCAAAGCTTTTACCAACGGAATTTATCATGGCCCTTCTAAAGGCCCACCTGGAAGGATTAGAAGGAAAGACCGTTTTTATTGACGGGCTGCCTCGAGAAACCGATCAAGTGTCTTATTCACTATTTTTTCGAGATCTAATAGCTTACCGAGATGATCCGGACCTTTTTGTTTTAATCGATCTTCCAGAGAGTGTTATTGAAGAGCGAATAAAATACCGAGTGGTCTGCCCAAAGTGCAAAACTTCAAGAAACAAGAAACTATTAATTTCAAGCAAAGTCGAGCATCAAGATGGAGAGTTTTTCCTGCTTTGTGATAATCCTGATTGTAAGGGCGCTCGGATGGAGGCTAAAGAGGGAGATGACAAGGGAATTGCACCAATTAAGCATCGACTGGATAAGGATGAAGAAATAATCAAAACTGTTTTTTCTCTTTACGGTGTACCCAAAGTTTTGATGCGCAACAATGTACCAAAACAAGATGGTCTTAAGCTTTTTGACAAATATGAAATAACACCCGAATATGGCTTTAAACTTGTGGGAAGCAAGGTTAAAGTTATTGAGAAGCCCTGGACAATAACTGATGACAATGGAATTGAGTCTTACAGCTTATTGGCCGCTCCTGTATTTGTCTCCATGATCAAGCAGCTTGCCGACATATTAAGTAATCTTTAAGAAAGATATTATTTATTCAATAGTAAGTTTGCCGAGGTGTTTCTCTGTGTCATTGTTGGGGTTTTCAACAAAGTCCTTATATGACTCTGTATTCACAAGGGGGTCTTTGGTATTTTTAAAAATATCTACAATCATTTTTGGCTTGACCCAATCAATCGAAACCTTTTTTAGATAAACAGGATACGAAGAATAGGCCTTTTCAAGATTTATGGTATATTCCCGAGGATTCAAATGAATATATCGACTAAGATGAAGCAGGTGAGAGTCTTCTGTTACTAAAACAGCCTTGTATATTCCTTGAAAAAGACGGCCTGTTCTCTCATATTTTTTGTTAAAGTACATTGAATATCGGGTGCCAATTGACTGCATAAATTTAGCCATACCTGTCTTGTGTTTTTGCTTGAGTAGAAAATGGAAATGATCCTGCATCAGGCAAAACCCTAGAAGCTCGACATCGTTGACAAAATTTTTTGGCTGCCTTGGTACACCCTGAAAAGTTGAACCTTGCAGAGTAAAAGGGACTTTGAGTAGGCCCTTTTTAGGAAGGGGAGTTAGGGCTTGCTTGAGGTATTGCAGAAACACCAAGTAGTCTTGATCGTGTTCAAATATTTTTCTTCCTTCTACTCCACGATTGTATACGTGGTAAATGCCACCCTCAACATATGTTTTTATTCTATTTTTTGGAGGCACAGTATTCAGCATACCTTGAAGGGTAGAACCCTTCAAGAAGATCTTTGATATAATTAAAGTGAATTACGGGGTGTGGCGCAAAGGCAGTGCGCCTTTTGGTACCGCGAGGTTGACGGTTCAAATCCGTCCTCCCCGACATGAGCTTTGGAACACTTTATATGGTGGCAACACCCATTGGCAATTTATCAGATATCAGTAATCGTGCCCTTGATATATTGCGTGGAGCAGATGTAATTTTGGCAGAAGATACTCGGGTGACCAAAAAACTATCTAGTCGTTTTAACGTTGATACCCCAATTGTCAGTTTCCACAGTCACAGCGGTGAAGAGAAAAAATTAAAGATACTAAAGCGCTTAATAGAAGGGGATAGTGTGGCTTTAGTAACGGATGCAGGTACTCCTGGGATTTCTGATCCGGGCAATGAACTAATCGACTACTTACTTCAAAAGGAACCGTTGATAAATGTGGTGCCAATTCCTGGTGCATCAGCAATCACAGCCGCTTTATCTATTTGTGGGTTTGACGTTAATAAATTTGTTTTTCTCGGTTTCTTTCCAAAGAAGAAACGCTCAAAGCTATTATTAGAGCTTTCCCAAGCCAAACGAGCGTATGTATTTTATGAGTCCCCAAACAGGCTTCTACGAACGCTTGAGAGCCTCAGAGAACATGTGGGAGAAACAAGACGAGTGTTTATAGGGCGAGAGCTCACCAAGATGTATGAAGAAACCTTTAGAGGCGAATTAAATGAAGTGATAAATCAAATAAAAGCAAAAGACCCCCGAGGAGAAGTAGTGGTTGTAGTAGAGAAACTTCGTTAGTTTTGTGTCCCCGACAGGAGTCGAACCTGTATCTAAGGTTTAGGAAACCCTTGTTCTATCCATTGAACTACAGGGACATTAGTGGAATTTTATCACAAGTACCAATTATTTTAAGTTTAGTGAATAAAGATTTGGAGGAGAGGAGATAGCTCCTAAACTAGTAAGGATTAATAGTCTATCTTTACTTGGGGTGGAAAAGGCATGGGGAACTTCATAGGCTCCGGTGTAGACACTTTGGCGATTGGTTCCATCATAATCCATGATGGTCACTTTTTCGTTTTCAGCAAACATCAAGTGGTCAGAGGTGGGGAACCAGGTAACTTTTTGAGAGGGATCGATCTCACCAATTTCAAAATTTCGATCCTCTTTGATATCGTAAACATAGGTTAGATTCTCTTTGATGTTGCGTTCTTGTTTTTGGGTTGAGGCACCCGGTACGGGTTTAATCAAGTCAATTGGGATACTGGCTGAGCCACTAGCGGTATACAGTATTTTATTTTCATTTGGTGAAAAGAGAAGCGAATCAACTTTTCTTTCCAAGATAGAAACTAATTCATCAGGTAGTCTTTTTATTTTGGCATTAAGCTTTTTTGTTTCTTCCTTTTGCCAATCGGCCAATATGGAATCAAGTTTTGAGGAAATATTAATTCGCTCATTTTGGGGAGTGTATTTACCGGTATCAAGCAAAAACACACCCTTATCTATTGTTAACAGGATCTCACTGCCATCAGGTGACCACAACCAAGTGGCATTAGCAAGGTCTCCATCAGTGATTAGGCGGGGATCCTTGGAAAAACCAATTGGTAAGTTGGAGGTTTCAATCACCCAAAGACCTGCTTTGTTACCGTTTGACTCTGTTTGAGGTGGAATAATAAAGCCGATTTTTGTTTGATCCTTAGTTGAATGGGGGTTTTCGAGAGAGGAGAAAGTGAGTGCAGACAAAGATGGAGCAGAGCGGAAAAGCATGGCATCAATTTGGGTGACCACTTCTTTTTGGATTTCAATTCGCTTTTCCCAGGAAATATATCCTTCCTTTCTCAACACAATGTTATAGATTCCAGGGGAAAGGGAGATGCTGGCATTTGTTGCTGTTTTTAGTTCTCCATTTACAAATAACTGAGCACCATCAGGATCTGACTTGACCACAAAGAGACCACTAGGAATGAATTTGAAAGTTTCCATGTCAAATCTGTAGCCTCTAGCAACATAAGAGAGAACGATCAAACCGACTGAAACAATTATAATAGTGGCCGCAAGAATGACACCCCTGACTTTGTTGATCATACTAAAAGGAATTATACCACCTAGTTGACGCTAAATAGCACCTGATACCTCTTGTGTCAGTCAAAAATTGTCCATATAATGCGAAATCGTACAATCAATGAGAGTGATCGTATGTATCACAGCATATCAAAGTAACTCATCATTAGCCTTAATTAACTAGAATAATGCTTAGAAAAAGAATTGCCATAGATCTTGGAACCGCTAACACAGTTGTATGGGTAGCAGGAGAGGGAATTGTGGCAAATGAACCCACAGTAGTCGCTGTTTCCTCAGAGGATGGAAGAGTAGTCGCTGTGGGAGAAGATGCCAAAAGAATGCTTGGTAGAACACCAGAAAGCCTACTTGCCACAAGACCCATGAGAGAAGGAGTAATTGCTGACTATCAAGTAACTGAAGCCATGCTTAAGTATTTTATTGGAAAAACTTACGATTCAGAGCGATTTTCAAAGCTATCTGCAATTCAATCGGCCATCATTAAGCCCGATGTCATGGTTTGTGTTCCCGCAGGCTGTACCCAGGTTGAGAGAAGGGCGGCTCTTGACGCCACTTTATCTGCAGGTGCAGCTCATGCCTACTTAATTGATGAACCCTTAGCAGCAGCAATCGGAGCAGGAATACCCGTTTCAGCTCCCTCTGGCCACATGATTGTTGATATTGGCGGGGGTGCGGCGGAAGCTGCTGTAATTGCTCTGGGTGGGGTGGTTGTTCACAAATCTGTGCGTGTTGCTGGTAACAAAATTGACGAATCAATTCAAAGTTACCTTAAGAAGAAGCATAATTTAATAGTTGGCGACCAAACTGCTGAGAATATCAAGATAAAAATTGGCTCAGCCACAAAACTAGAAAAGGAAGAAAAATTTGAGATTAGCGGTCGAGATCTTGTTTTTGGCTTACCTCGAAGTATTACTTTGACTTCAACCGAAATTACCAAAGCAATAAGATCTACATTATTGCAAATAATTGGAGCCGTTAAAGGGGTATTAGAGGATACACCTCCAGAGTTGGCTGCAGATATTATCGACAAGGGGATAGTAATGAGTGGAGGGACAAGTACTTTGAGAAACCTTGATAAACTAATGACTGAGGAAACAGGAGTGCCGGCTCATGTGGCTGAGGATGCCATGCTTTGTGTGGTTCGAGGCACCGGTTTGGTTCTTGAAAACATTGAACTCTGGAAAAGAAGTGTGATCACTAAAACCTAAGAGAATAACACCTTATATTTAAATACTTAGGGCTATATGAAGCAAAGGAAATTATAGGTATTTTCAGCTTAAATGTCGCTATTTTTAACATAAATATTAGAACACAGTTTAGTAACCATAAACTATACATGTTTACTCATAGTAGTAGGGGATAAAGCATATATAAATTGAGGATCTATTGAGGATAAGAGGAAAATACTCTACTCCAAAAATGAAGTAAAAATTTATACAATATGTGTAAATAGTGCAAGTGCTACCCAAGCGATGTTGGACTTATAGTATCACTATATTTCGTCGAAATAGCGTTAAATTATTACAGGATATGTTTTAGGTCACCTGCGGTAATACAGATGTTTATAGGGTAGTAAGTATGCATAAGTAGTCCGATATAACAGTAATACTGATAAAACAAATGCAAGCGTCAACCAAAATATATGTCAAAACATTAGGCTTAAACAGTGGTTTTGGTGTAAAATACGATTAAGTATATGCATAAAAAAGGCCAAAGAATCGACGAAATCTTCGAAATAGGTGTAAGTGGCACTCCTCGGGCTGGTTTGCTAAGAGATATTCGTGAGAGACTGAGTAAATATAAGCGTCCAGGCACGTTTTACAAGAAGTTTTTCATTATTACTCCAAATCCTGAAATTATTCTTTTGGGACAAGCTGATAAAGAGTATAAATCAATCCTTAAAAACGCGTCTTATTCTATCCCTGATGCAGTTGGAGTCGTTCAAGCCATTAAGTTTTTAGGACTGAAAGCACCAAAAAGCAAAATGGCACGAATTATTGTTTGTTTTTTTCAAGGAATGCTGGTTGGATTATCAACCTTTGTTGCTAAAAGCTGGCTATACAATCCAATAGCGCCAATAAAGGGGAGGGAGTTTTTTGTGGACCTGGTTAGATTAGCTAACAAAAAAAAGTGGACAGTCGTTCTGTTTGGAGGAGTGGATGGTGAAGCCGAAAAAACAAAAAAAATATTTCTGGCCAGCTACAAGGGCTTGAAAATAACTGCGATTGATGGCCCGATGCTAGACAATAAAGGAAAACCTGCTTCCAAGAAGGATATTCAAATAGAAGAAGACGCCATAAAAGAAATTAACAAACAAAAACCCCATTTATTGTTTTTAGCCTTTACTCCACCAAAGCAAGAGAAATGGTACGTAAGAAACCAAAAGAGATTAAGAATTGGAGCCGCCATGATGGTAGGGGGCACATATCGCTATATTATTGGTAAATCTAAGCTTCCCCCCAAATGGTTATCTCAGATGGGCTTAGAATGGGTTTGGAGGCTTATAACAGAGCCACACCGCATAAAGCGCATCTTCACTGCTTTCCCAATATTCCCCTTAAAAGTGTATTGGTATAAGGTGAAAAACCTCTAAAAACCACCTAAATGGCTATTGACACTCATGAACGGCTTTGATACTTTGTGATTAATTAAGTCGATAGTTAGGCTGACAACATATTCAAAGTAAAACAAAGTATAAAAAAAGATGGCAGAATCAAAATCACCTAAAAAGAAAAAACTCAGACTAGAGTCTTTGCCCGATTTATTAACTGTCCGTGAAGTAGCCGAACTATTAAGAGTTTCCCCATTAACTATTAAACGTTGGGGTAAGCGAGGAAAACTCCCAGCTATTCGAATTAACTCCCGTGGTGACCGTCGCTATAAAAAAGAAGCCGTTCTTTGGCTTTTGGGAATGCAGGAAAAAGGGGAATAACAACTTCTACTTATTTACGATGCGTTGAGATAATTTGCTTTCCAGTAATTCCTTTAAATCTCTGTCAAGAAGCTCAATTTTCATAGGATTGTCTTTAAGGGGTGTTAACACGGTAGTCGAGCAGAAAGCATCGATTCCGCCATTTATATTAACCAGTTTTTCTAGAAATTCCGGAGGATAGGATTCAATAATAGTTAGAACGGATTGATCTCCCAGTGTCAATAAATCTTCAATTCCTTCATGAGATCTGCCAACACTAAAGCCGATTTGTGCCTTTCTTTTTCTAAGTTCAGAGAAAGCTTCAGCTAAAAATTGCAACCTTCTTGCAATCATTACATTTCTAAAAAATATGAAGTTTTCCTTAGAATCAGGATTATTTACTAACCTTTCCACTTTACTGGCTAATTGTCGAGCAATTTGAACCTTTTCCAGGTTCGGATCGGTATTGAGCTCATCGACCAATTTTTCAGCTTGTTCTGCAATATCTATTGTGCGGTGTTTGGCTAACTCACCCTTAATGTCATCGGAGTAAAGAAATCCCTCAAACGAAATAGAAGCTTTATGTCCTAATAGTGCTTCAACATGTCCTTCTGGAATTAGAGGCCTTCTACTTTTATCTGAAACATCAAATTGAACCTCTTGATTAAGGACTTCTGTTGAGTCCATGCTGGCAAGATAGCCTGATCGAATCTGATATTCGTACAAAAAAACATCAACTCCAGGTAGTTTCTCAATTTCCTTAGAAGATAGTGGTTTGTCGTGTCTTTCGTACAGAGGGAAAAAGAAGGCTTTTTCAGTTTCAAGGCTTTTTACTCCAGTTTTTTCTATTGCTTCTTTGCCAATTAGAAAGCGAGGAACTTGGGTAGCGGCCAGTAATAGTCCGGTCACTTTCATGAAATCTCGTCTAGACAACCACTTATCGCGAGAGGACCCTTCATCGCTCATTAACTCGGATTATAGCATTTTGTTTGAGGATGATCCGGTCCTGTCCAAATTTATGTGTTTCCACAAAACTTGGACAGGCCATATTTTACTAGTGTTTATTAAGGGGATGCTGCTGAGGTGAGAACCTCATGTTCTGGTATTGGACAGACTGTAAATCGGAATCGAGTATTTTCTTCGTAGCGATAATCATCAACAGGATTGATAAAAGTTATCAAAACACTTACGATCCTTTCAGTCGAAACAGCTCCAATATAGACTGAACCAATATATCCCAATTGTTGAGATTTACCGGCGACTGACATGTCACCAACAACCTGTTTTTGAGTAAAACCGTCAAACAAGTATAATCGGCCATCTTCGTAATACCAACGGATTGTGTATTGTTTGTACCCAGGCCCCTCATAGTCAAATGCCAATGGACCCAGTCCCGAAAGCCTTTCTTGGGACGTTCGATCGACACAGTGCGGTTTGCCCAGGTAGGTATCGTTTTCGCTTGGTTGAACAATAATGATCTCATCGAAAGCCACATCACCTAAAACTGACCGTAGGTATCGCAAAGATACGCTTCGAGTAAGCAGTAGGGTACAGGCAATCAATAAGAATCCCAGTGACAGCATCCGTTTTAGTTTCCTTTTCATTGATCCCTCCTTTCTCTTCTGAATGAAGAATATTGTGAATACAAACATTAAGGGAATGATTTGAACTAAAACTTATATATAGTTTAGTAATGAGCTAGATCTATAACAACACTAGTATTATAGGACTTCATTATATCACGAAGGTCAATCAATTATTATTTGAACCAGGATTAGCCCCAAACTTTACTACTGCATTACGAAAAGACAGGGATAGCAATACATGTCTTTGATTAAATAACAATTTGTACTAATATTAATTAATGTCAAAAACAAACACCTTCATTATGGTCTCAATTTTTGTGATCGTTCTTGGTGCTGCTTTGTTTTTGGGATATACATACTATAAAGAAACAGGGTTGCTAACCTCGAATAATACTCCTTCTCAGCTCAGTGCAGAAGTTTCAGAAAAATTAGAAACAGAAACAATAATGGAATGGGATAATTTGTTGGATATTGCCAGAGAGGATTGTGAAACAGTTAAGGAAATGACTTTAATTGTGGAACAAGAAGAATATTTTAGTGGATTCAGAAGTGATATGTTTGCCGCTCTTGGAGTTACTGATGAAAATACACTTGAGTCTTTTCTTGTTTCTGTTCCCAGAACTACTACATGTTGGGCTTTTTGGGCGGGGGATGAGATGGGTCAAGGATTTGGGGGATATAGAAAAGCAACGGGTGAGGTTGAGATGTATTCAATAATGCTTCCGACAAAAGTATTAGAAGAAAATGTTTCAGTCCCTGGGGATGAATAGAAAATGAAAATAACTAAAAAAAATAAGTATTCAATTATTTTTTTCGCAGTGGGGTTTTTAACTGTTTTCTTTTTGAAACCTTCAAAAGTAGATGCCGCTGTCTGTGTATGCAATTATAGGAACTGCCATCGACTTACCACGTGTGGAACTGGGTCTGAGTGGAATTACGTTAATTATCCTAATCAGGGGAGTTGTACTGACTCTACTCCTAATTGCCAATATGGTCTTTATTTTCAAACCGGACATAAGGTATATCCGACATGTGGGGATTGTCCTATGGGTTATGGTGAGTCTACTGGCCTTAATGATGGTAGTGCTGTTCATACCTCTTACTGTGTGGAAAGCTGTACTGGTGGAGCTTGCAAAGACACATGTCATGTTGATAGTTGGTTTTGGGCCAATAATGGTACTTGGCAGCCTCGTTGCAGAGGGATTTGTTGTGGAAATAGTTCTTGTAAAAAGTACAAAAGTAGGGGTGTAAAGGGATGTAAATGCAAGAGAAATAATGTTAATCCACCTCCAACTCCACCACCTCCACCTGATTCATGCACTGTAACTCTTGGTCTGTCACCAACCCCTGTTGATATGGGTAGTAATACCGCAATGTTTGCCAATGTAGTTCCCACCATTGGCACAGTTGATGAAGTGAGGTTTTCTTCAGACAATGATTCGGTAGCTACAGTTACTTCTCCTGCTGCTTCCTCGCCATACGAAACACAGGCAACTGGTGTTTCTGTGGGTTCAGCTACGGTTACTGCCGATGTGATTATGGGTGGAGCGGTGACTTGTACTGACGATGCTGTAGTTGATGTTTCCGGTCCGGATGCATGGTTTCAAGTTGAAGATGGTGATGTGATGACAAGTGGAGATGTTAATTCAAGTATTCCTTCGACTTGTGTAACCCCTTCTTGTGTCAATGAATTTGATCTTGAGGGAGCAGGAGGATATCCGGGGGTTGTCATATTTGGAGGCTCTGCCACCTTTATTCCAGGTGGTATCACCTCAGCCACTAGTTGGGAAGCAGACACTCAAACTTCATACAGAAAAATATATGACTATTCATTCTTTGATCGCTTGATTGGATCAGACGTTGTCTTAACTGAAATAGATTCCCCTTCAGTTAATGGAGGATACTTTGCTTCAGGTGGTTCACCAGCTAGAGGCTATGTCTGGTATCACTTTGATGGTAGTGCATTAGGAGACCTGACTATTAATTCAAATGTTAATCTTCCAAGTGATCGAAAGGTAATCTTACTTGTTGAAGGTGCT